>JADHED010000285.1_pt1 | contig 68606 bp, 48 predicted proteins | sample 8952041 | NCBI WGS metagenome assembly JADHED01 (sample SAMN16124423, study PRJNA663239) | bioreactor sludge metagenome | isolation source: sludge (control) | place: India:Bengaluru | collected 2018-09-08 | reverse complement strand
ACGGGCCTGGCCCGAAGGGTGGAGCCCGCACGATGCGGTGAGAAGGGCGGGCTAGCCCGGCCCGTTCAGCGCCCCGCGCGGCCTGCGCCGGACTGGACGAATGGGTGCGGCGGCGCGTCCGCGGTGACGCCGGAGTTCGGGATCACCACCCCCCAGGCGCCCGGTCGCAGGCGTGCTTCGCGGGGCGTCCCTCCGTCTCCCGGCGCTTCGTGCGCCGTCCCCGCGCCACGGTCGGACTCCCCGGACCGGCACGCCGGAAAACGAAGCGGGCGGCGCTCGCGCGCCGCCCGCTCGATTCGCTCCCCGAGGGGATCGAGGTCAGTAGCGGAACTTCAGCGTCAGCCGGTCCACGAACGGCAGGGGGTCCGTGTACTTCTGGTTCGGTCCGAGCTGGAAGGAGATCTGCACCCGGAAGAACTGGTACCCGTTGCCGTTGAGGGTGTGCATCTGGGAGATGTCCACCCAGTCCGACATGACCGTCGGATCCATGGTGTCGTCCGTCTGCCCGTCGCCGTCCTGGTCGTTCAGGTCGAACGCCGAGAGGTCGGGGTTGCCGAGGTTGAACTGGTCCTCGTCGCACATCTGGACGCGGAACTTGATGACGGCGTCGAAGGGCGTCGCGACCAGGTCCTCGTACGGGTTGTGGGCGAGCATCTCGGGGTCATAGACGCCGAGGTTGATCCAGGTCGTCTGGCCGTAGGACGGAGCGCCGCCGCCGACGGGGGAGAACGTCGTGTCGTAGTAGGGCGGGGTGTACGTCAGGTTCGCGGTGTTGGACACCGTGGCCTGGGCGCGGTCCGGCACGCCGACGGCCAGGAAGCCTTCGCCGCCGGCTCCGCCGTAGCCGCCCGCGTAGTACGTGCTCTGGCCGCGGAACGGGCCACCGGCGCCGCCCGTGACGGTGAGCGTGGCGCCCGAGGCGACGTTGATCGTGCTCGTGGAAGCGAGGCGGATGCTGCCGCCGCCGCCACCACCGCCGGCGCCCGAGGTGTAGTAGTAGTTGCCGGTGCCGCCGCCGATGCCGCCGCTGGCGAGGATCCGGCCGCTGCCGTTGATGGTGATGCTGGCGCCGCTCTGGAGGGTGATGTGCCCGCCGCCGCCGCCGCCCGAGCCGGCGCCGGTCCGGTAGCCGTTGCTGTAGTAGTAGGTCATCGGGCCGCCAGCGCCGCCACCGGCACCGCCCACGCCACCCGGGTCACGGGCGAGGTTGATGTTGCGGCCCAGGCCGCCGGCGCCGCCGTAGCCGTGCCACGGGTAGGACGAGTAGTGCTTGCCGTCCTGTCCCGGCTGGCCGTTCAGCTTGCTGCCGCCGCCGCCGCCGCCGCCGCCGAACATGTGGTAGTACCCGTTGCTGCCGCTGCTGACCGGGCCCACGCCGCCCTTGCCGCCATCGCCGCCATTGGCCACGCTGTCGCCGTCCACGGGCGGATACTCGTAGTAGTACTTCGAGTTGCTGTAGTACGGCATGTACGTGCCGTCGTAGGCCTTGGCGCCGTTGCCGCCGCCGGGGCCGGCGGTGCCGCCGGGGTTGTTGGGCAGGTACGAGGTGCTGTAGGTGTCCTCGCCGTTGCCGCCGCTACCCCCGGCCACCGTGATCGTGCCGTCGATGATGATGGGGAAGAGAGAGAGCACCTTCACGGACCGGTTGGGGCCGCCGGGTCGCTGGGCGAAGCGGATGGTGGTGTTCTGGGGGATGTTGATGCGCCGGAAGTTGAACACGTCGTAGGTGACGCCGAGAGCGTCGGTCTCGACCGTGATGCCCGGCGTGTTCGAGGCATCGTACTGGGCGTTCACGCCGGACTTCGGCATGAGGTCGCCGGACATGCCCGTGCCGCCCGCCACCGTGAAGAGGGCGGCCAGCGCGTCGGTGATGGCGACGTTCCAGGAGGCCGTCGTCATGACGTTGTCCATGTACGCGTTCTTCTGCGCCTCGTTGAACGTCAGGACGAACTCGCTGGTGCGCCAGTCCTCGTTGCGGACGGTGAACGTGGCCTGGAAGTAGGCCACGTCGTTGCCCACGAGGTCCTCGATGCGCTCCGCCGTGATGCGGTACTTGGCGTCATCCGCCAGCGGGAAGTCCGGAACGAACCGCACGATGACGCGGTCCATGGACTGGTCGATGACCGGCTCGCCGGGGATCGACCGGACGTTCTGCTCCCCGCGGCGCTCGAGCATCGTGAGCTTCACGGTGCTGCGAGTCACCGTCGCCGGGTTCAGCGGCCGGCGGTTGAAGGTCAGGATGATGTCCGTGTTCGTGTCCACGCCGACCGAGTTGTTCGGCGGGTTGCAGAACCGGATGCGCGCCGGGAGCGGGTCGAGGAAGTTGTCCACGTACAGCGTCGGCGACCCCGCCACGGCGGTCTGGAACCGCTCGCGGTACAGCTTGCGGAGGGGGTCGTCCTGGAAGTTCCTGAGGACCGCCACCTTGGGGACGCCGGGCAGCGTGATCTGGTAGAGCGTCCCTGGCTTCAGGCCGGCGTAGAGGACCTCGCCGGGGGTGGAGACGATGGCCGGCTTCGTCGGCAGGGAGGGGTAGAACCAGATGACGTCGCCGTCGACCCGGAAGTCGCCCCGGACCTGCTTGCCGAAGTTGGGGCCCTCGCGGATCTGCACCGTATCCGGTCGTACCGAGTCCGGCTGCAGGCGCTCCGTGAACTCGAACTTGATGATCTCGTTCAGAGCGACTCCGTCGAAGTCGGCCACGCTGATGTCGATCAGCGCCAGTTTGCGGGCCGAGACCTTCTCCTTGACGGCCGCCGAGGCTGCGCTGCCGTCACTCCCGCCGCCGCAGGCCGCGAACAGCAACCCGAGCGAGGCAAGGAGCGCCAGCGAGTACCACTTGCTCAGGCCTCTCATCTTGCATACCCCCGATTGGACTTGCCGTAAATCCTTCCGCTCTCCAAATGGAGAGAACCGTGAGCCGCCCGGCGACGCACCGGGTGGACTCTCATTGTGCAGAGAAGCAACCCCCATGCCGCAGATTTCCGGCCCGGGTCTGTCCTCCGAAATGCCTCTATATCACAGGCCCGGGAGGGTTTCCAGCAAGATCGGCCTCTGCCGGGCGTGTCCCGGGCGAGCGACCCCGAACCTCGAGCGAGCGTTTCCGCACGGTCCGGAGGGAGCCGGATTTTCGGGCCCGCCGCGCGGTCCGCGTCGTTAGGATCCCCCATTCCCATGCGCAACGCGACGGCCGTCGCCCTCCTCCTCGCCGGGGCCGCCGGGGCCTACATCGGTCTGATCGGTGCGGGAGACCTGGGCTTCAAGTTCGATGACAGCCGGTTCATACCGGACAATCCGTCGGTCACCGTCTGGCAGGGCGTGACCCGCTACTTCACCGACCCCACGACCGCGGACCCGGAGCACTGGACGGGGATCTGGCGCCCGCTCCGCACGCTGGACTTCGCCCTGGACTGGGCCATCGCCGGGGACCCGGCGGGGGGCCCGGGCACCGTCCGCTGGTTCCTCCTCCGCAGCCTCCTGCTGCACGGCCTCGTGGCCGTCCTCCTGCTGTTCCTGTTCGAACGGTGGGGGGCCCCACGCCCGGCCGCCCTCCTCGGCGGGTTCGTGTTCGTCCTCCATCCCGTGCAGGTGGAGGCGGTGGCGTTCATCTCCTCGCGCGGGGACCTGATCTGCGCCGCGTTCCTCGCGGGGGCCCTCCTCGTGCACTTCCGCGCCCAGCGGATCGGACGGCGGGCCCTCGCGGCGGCGGGCCTGCTCCTGTTCGCCCTCCTCGGGAAAGAGCAGGCGGTGGTGTTCCCGGCCGTGGCGTTCCTCGCGGACTTCTTCTTCCGCGACGAGCGCCGCCTCCGGACCACGCTCCGACGGCTGCCGGTCTACGGGCTCTACCTCCTGCTCGTGGCGCTGTACGCCGTGGCCTTCGTGCTGCTGCACGAGGCTCGTGACGCGAGGATCTGGCACCTGCCCGAGCGCTGGGGAGGCTCCCTCGCGGGCACGTTCCTTCTGCTCTCCCGGGGCCTCGTCTATTACGCCCGCCTCGTCCTCGTGCCCGTGGACATGGCCATGGACTACTACCTGCCGGCGCCCCGGGGGACGGACGCCGTCTCCCTCGGCTGCGCCGCGGTGGCGGCGGGGGCGATCGCCTGGGCGGCGGTCCGGGCGTTCCGGCGGGGCGGGGCGGTCCCGTTCGCGGTGCTGTGGTTCGCGATCGCCCTTCTGCCTACAGCGCAGATCGTCGCACCGATCGCCATCCCCACGGCCGAGCGGTTCCTGTACTTCCCGCTCTTCGGCTTCGCGTTCCTCGCGGGCGGCGTCCTGAAGGCCGCGTTCGCGCGAGGAGTCGCGGGGAAGACGCTCGCGGTCCTCGCCCTGGTCTGCCTCGGCGCCGTGACCATCGAGACCGCCGGCGCGTGGCGCAACGTCGACACGCTGTGGACCCGTTTCTCCGACCGGGCCCGGAGCCCGCGCGGCCTGCAGTGGCAAGCCGACGGCATGCGCCGGCGGGCCGAGGTCCTGCGCGAGCGGGAGCAGGCCCTCCTCGATGCCCGGCGGAACGCGGAGGCGGCCGCCACCCGACTCGAACGCGCGGAGCTCCTGCGGGGGGCGCTGTCGCACTACGACCGGATCGTGGCCCTGTGGGACGGCACGCCGGCGCGCCACTCCTCCCCGGCGCTCACGGTCCGATGCTACCGGGCCCTGGCGTGGTTCGAATCCCGGGACCTCGGGCCGGACAGCCGCGAGGCCCTGCAGCGCGCGATGGAGGACTGCGACTACGTGCTCGAGGCCTGGCGGGGCTTCCCCAGCGCCCTGTACGCCCGTGCGCTCGTGCACCTCGCCCTCGGGCGGCTCCACGAGGCCGCCGCCGACATCGAGGGGGCGCTCCGGATGCTTCCGAACCTGGACACCCGGCGGAACGCGGCGGGCATCTTCGAGGCGCTGGCGATGGACTACAACCGGTCCGACGAGACCCCGGGCGGGAACCGGGCCCGGACCTTCGCGTGCCTGCGGCGCGCCTGGGAGGTCTACCCGGACCCCGAGGCGAACCGGGGCGTCCGGCGGGCGCTCGACGAGATGGAGAAGGACTTCGCCTCGCGGACCGCGGACCTCAAGGCCCGCGTGCGCGCCCAGCCGGAGGACGGCGAGACATGGCTCCTCCTCGCGAGCACGCTGGCGGCCTACGGCGACTACGCGCAGGCGGGAGACCTCTTCGCCGATCTCCTCGCGGAGCAGCACCTCGGGCGCACACCGGATGTCCTCCTGCCCTACGCGCTGTTCTTCTGGCAGTGGCGCGACACGGAGGAGGGCTACCGGAAGGCAGCGGAGGTCTACGAGGAGATCCTGCGCCAGGAACCGGACCACGCGGAGGCGAAGAAGGGCCTCGAACGGTGCCGGGAACGCATGGGAGGGCGGAGATGAAGCGCGGCTTCCTCGCGGCGGCGGGTCTCTTCCTGTGGCTCTCCTGTGGCGGGGAGGAGGCGCCGGTGGACCCCCGCTTCGCGCTGATGGAGAGCGCGCGGGTGACCCTGGAGGAAGCCCGTGGACACGCGGCCGCGGGTCGGCCGGACGTCTATCGGGAAGGCCTGTTCCGGGCCCGGGGGCTCGCGCTCGAGGCCCTGGACACCCCGGGTGGATTCCCGATCCGGGACATCCACAACTTCCTCGCCAACCTGTACTTCGAACTGGGGCGCGTGGAGCCGCCGTTCCTGATCAAGGCGCTGCGCTACGCCGAGAAGGCGCGGGAGGACGCGCCAGGCTGGCCGCTGCCCGACTTCAACCTCGGGCTGACGCTGGCGGCCATGGGCTTCTTCACGGACGCGGCGGAGGCCTTCGAGCGGGTGCGCCGGGCGGAGCGACTGCCGCCCGACATCGTCGCGCAGGCGGTGCACAACCTCGTCAGCGTCCTGGTGGACGACGCGCGCCGGCTGCTCATCACCGGCCGGCCGGGCGCCGCCGGGGCGGCCCGGCTCGTGCTCGAACGCGCTTTCGCGCTGCAGGCGGAAGGGCCCTCGGCGGAGGCCGTGGACCGGGCGTTGACGGATCTCAACAAGGTCTACGAGCGCCAGGCGCGGGAGGCGGGCGAGGCCAAGGACCTGCTGACCCTCGCCCGGATCCACGCCGAGAACGGGTTCTTCCCCTCCGCGGACGTCGCCCTGACCAAGGCGCGGAACGAGCAGGGGCGCTCCGAGGGCCTGCGGTGGGTGGAGGCCCGCTACGTCGAGGAGCTGACGGACACCGAGGAATCCCGGGAGCGCGCCCGCTTCCACTACGAGGAGATGATCGGACGCGGCGAACGTGTCCCGCAGGCGCTGGCCGGGCTCGCCCGTGTCCTGGCCCGCGACGGCCGGGCGGACGAGGCCATCCGGCGCCTCTCGGGGTTCCCCGACCCCACGGTGGAGGTGCGGCAGGTCCATCTCGAACTCCTGCTCCGGAAGATCGCCGGCCTTCCTGCGGACGATGCCGCCGCGGCCGCCCCGCTCTGGGCGACGGTGGACGATCTGCTCCTCGGGACCCTCACCCCGGAAGACCGGCTGGACATCCTCCTGCTCGGGATGAACGTGGCGCTCGGACGGAAGGACGAGCAGCGGCTCGAACGGTGGATCCTCGAGTTCAAGCGGCGGCAGCCGGCCGACCCGCGGGCCCTCTTCTTCGAGGCCCGCCTCCTGGATCTCCGCAAGGCCCCGCTCGAGGAGCAGGAGAGGACGGACGGGAGATGAACGGCGACCGGCCCTGGCTCTATGTCGACGGGCCCGAAGGCGTCGACGAAATGCTGGCGGCGCTCCGCGACGCCCGGGAGATCGGCGTCGACACCGAGTCGGACTCGATGCACTCCTACTTCGAGAAGGTCTGCCTCCTGCAGATCTCCGCCGGGCCGCGCATCTTCCTCGTGGACAGCCTCGCCCTCGCGGGGCGTCTCGGGGGACTCGGGCCGGTCCTCGCCGATCCCGCGGTCCGGAAGGTCATCCACGGCGCCGACTACGACGTCGTCTGCCTCAAACGGAGCCTCGGCGTCACCGTGCGAGGCCTCTTCGACACGATGGTCGCGGCCCAGTTCCTCGGCACGGCCCGGTTCGGCCTCGCGGACCTCGTGGCCGAGCACTTCGGCGAGGTCCTCGAGAAGAAGCACACCCGGACGGACTGGGCGCGCCGTCCGCTGACGGAGTCCGAACTCGACTACGCCCACCTCGACGTCAAGCGCCTCATCCCGCTGGCGTCGATCCTCGAGCGCCGCCTCGTGGAGGCGGACATCCTCGAGGAGACCGTGATGGAGTTCCGGCGCCTCGAGGAGCGCGAACCGGCGGAGCGCGAGTTCGACGAGGACGGCTACCTCCGGATCCGGGGCTGCCGGGATCTCGACGAGGTCGGGCGCTCCGTGCTGCGCGAGTTGTTCCTGTTCCGGGACCGGGAGGCCCGGCGGGCCGATCGCCCACCCTTCCGGATCCTCGTGAACGAGACGATGCTCCGGCTCGCCGAGGCCCGTCCCCGGACCGAGGCGGCCCTGGCCAACGTGCGCGGCGTCTCCTCGTTCCTCCTCCGGCGTTTCGGCGCGGCCCTCCTGAAGGCCGTGGAGGTCGGCCTCGTCCGCGGCGCGCCTCCGGCGCCGCGACCCAGGGAGCCGAGCCGCCCGCGGATGTCGCCCCGCCAGCAGCGGGCGCTGGAGCGCCTGCGCGAGTGGCGCAAGGTCGAGGGCGCGCGGCGGGGACGGCTCCCCATCGTGATCCTGCCCAACCCGGCCCTGTTCGAGGTCGTCCACGCGGGCCCCCGCGACCTCGCCGCCCTGGGCGCCCTGCCGGGCGTGGGCGAGAAGCGGGCGCGGCTGTATGGCGCGGACATCCTCGGGATCCTCGATGCGCGGAACTGAGGGCCGGGGGCGGGGCGGGCGTCGTGGCAGCCCCGCCATCCTCGCGGGCCTCGCCGCGGTCCTCGGGCTTCTCCTGCTCATGGGGCTCCTGCCGGACCTGTTCCGGCCCGACACCGGGCCCGCGCCCGCCCCGGACGACTCGGCGGGACAGGTGCGGGGTCCCGGCGGCGGACCGCCGCCTCCGGGGACCCGGGTGACGGCCGTCGGCGACGGCGAACCGCGCGCGGCGTCCGTGGAGCCGGACGGCCGCTTCCGTTTCGATCCCCGGCCCGACGGCGCGATGCGCTACGTCGCGGAGTGGGGGCCCCTGCGCGTCGAAGCGCCGGCGGGCGAGGGGCCCGCGGCGCTGCGCCTGCCGGACCTGTTCACGGTGTCCGGGCGGATCGTGGACGGGGAGTCCGGGGAGCCCGTGGCGGGCGCGGAGGTGTCGTGCGGGGGGCACACGGTCCGCTCCGACGAGCGGGGCCTCTTCCGGCTCGACGGGGTGCCCGTGACGGGCGACCGCCCTCCCGCGCTCCACGTCGCGGCGGGGGGCCGCCCCCCGGCGATCGTGGCGCCCTCCGCCGGCGACCCGTGGGACGACCTGTTCATCCGCCTCTCCCGCTGAGGCGGCGGGACCCCGCGCGTCACAGCAGGAGCGGGGTCGTCTCGGGCTCCATCGCCCTCGGGACGCCGGGGAAGTTCTGCTCCACGAAGTCGCCCCACGCCTCCCGGGTCTTGCGGGACAGGCGCTCCTGCATTCTGCTGTTGCACTCCCCGCAGATGACCACGGCGGGCCGGAGCAGCCGGGAGCCCGCGCAGGCCGCCCCGACCTCGTGCTCCGTCTGCGCCGTCACCGCCCGACGGCAGAAGTGGCAGAGCGCCACCGTCTCCTCCGGACGGTAGTGCTGCTGGTGGAAGGCCTGCATGGCGGCCATGGATTCCTGGGAGAACTCCCGCATCAGGTTCGCGGCGCACCGCGCGCAGACCGCCATCTCGAACACGACCTCCCCTCCGCGCCACACCTTCTGCACCTGGTAGGGGATCCGGCCGAGGAGGAGGTCCTCGCCGCACACGGAGCAGGACCGGAAGGGCGCCTCGAGGTACGCGGAGTGCAGGTAGGGCGGGATCGGCGGGGGGGCCGCCGGTGCGCTCTCGTTCGCCTCGCTCTCGGACATGGTCCCGAATTCTACAACGCGCTCCGCCGGACCCGGGGTCGAAACGTGTCGCGTCGCGCGCCCCGTGAGAGAATCGGGCCATGCGGTCCGTGGCGCGCACGGCGTGCGCATCGCTTCTCCTCCTCCTCTCGGCCGCCGAGGCCCGGTCGGACGACCTCGTCCGCTTCCGGAACGGCCGCAGCGTGGCCGGCCGCGTCGTGCGGGAGACCGCCGAGGAGATCGTGATCGAACTCACGGGCGGCGGGCGGCTCGCGGTGCCGAGGTCCCTCGTGGCCGAGGTGGTGCGGGACGTGCCGGCGGACCCCGCGGAGGCCCGCGGGGAGGTGGAAGGCGTCCTCCGGAGCGAGCACTCCTTCCTGTGGAGCGGCCGGCGCCGGGTCGGGGCGCGGACGCTCGTCGTGCGGCGCCTCGCGGGCGGCGACCTCCAGCTGGAGGAGGACACGGTGTTCCTCACCGAGGACGGCCGCGAGGACGTCCGGGTCCGCCTCGTGGAACGCTCCGGGGCCGATCACTCCCCGCGGGAGATCGTCTACCGGGAGGCCTCGGCGGCGGGCGGCACGATGCTCGCCGGCACGGTCCGGGACGACAGCATCGACCTCGCCGTGTCGCTCCCCGGGGAACGGCGCCAGACCACGCTCCGCCGGCCGCCGGACCTGCGGTTCCCGCTGTCGTTGAGGGAGGAGGTCGTGCGGGATCCCCGGCGGGCGCGGGCGGCCCCGGTCTTCGACCCGCGCGGCGAGACGTTCGTCGCGGTGGCCTACGAGCCCCTCGGCACGCGACGGGTGCCGTGGGACGGCGCCGCCACCGAGGTCACGGTCCTCTCCCGGCGGCGGGGCTCGCGGCCGGGAGAGGAGGTCTGGCTGGACGCCGGCGGACGCTGCCTGACGGAGGAGGTGAACGGCCCGCAGATCGTGGCCGTGCTCTCCACCCGCGAGCGGGTGGAGGCCTTCCTCGCCGGGAGCCAGGTGACCGAGAGCGGCGAGGAGCGCCGCGTGTGCCCCGAGTTCGTGCATCCCGAGGCGGGGTTCCGCGTGCGCAAGCCCTCCCTCGCCTGGACGTTCGAACCCGGGCCGCCGGGAGCCCGGAAAGTCCTCTCGCTGTCGAGCCTGCGCTGGTTCGCCTACGCCGACTTCTTCGTCCTGCCCGGGGCGCCGGCGGGCGGTGACGACCTGCCCGCCCTGGCCGCGGACATGGTGAGGAGGTTCTCGGCGGTCTCGGAGGGCTTCGAGAAGCAGTCCGAGGGATGCTTCGACGTGGGGGGCGTGAAGGCCGTGAAGATGACCGTGCGCTCCCGGAACAAGGGCGAGGACCTGCGCTCGCTCCTCGTGGGGTTCGTGCAGGGCGGGCGGACGTGGTTCGTGACTCTGGCCTGTCCGGCGGCCGTGTTCGAGGAAGCGATGCCGGACTTCGACGCGATCCTCGCGAGCGTGGAGTTCCTGCGGTGACGGGGCGCGAAACGAAGAAGGCCCCGGCGCGTTGCACGCCGGGGCCTTTCGGGCTGATCGAGGGGCGGTGGGCGCCGCCCCCCGAAACACCGGACGTCCGGAAATTAAGGGCATTAAAAGGAAGGAAGACGTGGGTCAGACGTCCGGCTAAGCCTTCACCTCCTTGCGGAGGTGCTCGTTTCATTTTCAAGGATCGGGTACTTCCGTCACTGCCGCCCCTTTATACGCAAAGCCCTTGCCAGAACTTCCCCGGGAAATCCGGAAAGGCCCTCCGGGCCTTGCCGACGCCCGACTCCGGGGCGGGGCCGGGGGGGCCGGGGGACCGCGGAGGGCGCAGGTCGTGCAATTTCTGCGCGGCCGGCGCCGGCGCCCTCGCCAACGATCCTTATCAGGGGATCAGCGGACCGAGGTACGAATTCAAGCCCTTGATTTCCAACGGGTTGTGTGTTCGGTGATCGAGTCCGGCCCCGGGGCGGGAGTTGACCGCGCCCCCTCCCCGGGCCTATGATGCGCTCCGTGTTCGGGAGGCCCGGTGGCCACGCAACAGGAACTCATGCTCGCCGCGAAGCTCGTCATGCACGGCTTCGCCTCCAAGGAGCAGATCGAGGACTGCCTTCGGACCCATGACGAGCGGGCTCGCCGCGGCGCGCTCGTCGCGCTCTCGGAGATACTGCTCGAGAAGGGGCTGGTCCACCGCGCGGAACTCGATTCCCTCCTCGGCGTGCCGCTGACGGAGACCCAGCCGATCCCGGACTACCGCTTCGAGCGGCGCATCGCCGAGGGGGGCATGGCCGAGGTGTGGCTGGCCACCTACCTGCCGTTGAAGGAGCGGGTCGCCCTCAAGGTGATGAAGCCCGAACTCGCGCGGAACGAGGCGTACCGCCTCCGCTTCCTGCGCGAGAGCAAGCTCCTCATGAAGCTCGACCACGAGAACATCGTGAAGGGCTACGAGATCCGCCGGGCGGAGGGCTTCGTCTTCTGCGCCATGGAGCTCGTGGACGGGACCACGGTGGAAGACGCGATCGAGCAGGACGGGCCGTTCGACGAGCGGAAGGCGCTGCGGGTCGTGTCCGAGGTCGCCCGCGCGCTCTCCTACCTCGACCGCCGGGGCGTCGTCCACCGGGATCTGAAGCCGGGGAACATCCTCCTGACCTCCGACGGCCGGGTGAAGATCATCGATCTCGGCCTCGCGAAGCTCCGGGAGGGCATGACCCGGGATGCCGCCGCCGGCACGACGGTGGGGACCGTGGAGTACCTCTCGCCGGAGCAGGCCCGGGGGCTCGCGGACGTGGACATCCGCAGCGACATCTACTCGCTCGGCGTGACGCTCTTCCACATGGTGGTGGGGGAGGTGCCGTTCAAGGGGGAGAGCGACGCGGAGGTCATCGCGAAGCAGGTGCTCCAGGCGCTGCACAGCCCCGTCCTCAAGTCGCGGCACATCTCGGCCCACACCCACTACTTCATCCAGCGGATGATGGCGAAGGACCGGGCGGACCGCTTCCAGCATCCGGACGACCTCATCGCGGAGATCGGCGAGAAGGCGGGGGACCGGGAGACCGCGCCGCCCCCGGTCCTGCCACCCATCGCCGTCGTGCCCCCCGGCCCGGGTCCCCGGGACCGCCCTCTGTCCCGCGGGCGCGGCCGGCGCGGCGGGCGGCGCGGCCGCCGGAGGTAGACCCGTGCGCCGCCTGGCCGGTCTGCTCGCCGTCCTGTTCGCCCTCCCGGCGTCCGGCGCTCCGGGACCGCTGGAGGAGCGCGACCTCGCCGAGGTGATCGTGGCCGCCCGCCACGCGAACCCGTTCGTCCGGGGAGAGGCGGCCGCGGAACTGGGCCGGCGCGGGGGGGAGGAGGCCCTCGTCCCGCTGATTCGGCTGCTCCGCGACGGGGAGGCGGAGGTGCGCGCCGTGGCGGCGGAGGCCCTGCGGTCGCTGGGGGACGAGCGAGCGGTCCCGCCGCTGTCGCGGCTCCTCGAAGACCCGGACCCGACCGTTCGCTGCCGGGCCGCCGTCTCCATCGGCGACCTCGCGGGCCGCTACGCCGTCCCGGCGATCCTCCGGCTCCTCACGGACCGCGAGGCGGCGCCCCGGGCCGCGGCGGTGCGCGCCCTCGGCGAACTCGGCGATCCGACCGCCCTGGAGCCGATCCTCGCCGCCCTCGCCGCGGAGCGGCCCGAGGCGGACGACCCGGTGGGAGCCTGCGCGCTCGTGGCGGCCGCGCGCCTCGGGGGATCCGCGGGCTACGCCCGCGCGAAGGACTGCGTCGCCGCGCGCCTGCCCGGGAACTGGTTCCTGCGCGCCACCGCCGCCCACGCCGCGGGGCTCACCGGCGACCCGGCCCACGTCGCGGACCTCGCCGCGACCCTCGCCTCCGATGCCGACCCCCGCGTCGCCGGCGCGGCGGCGCAGTCGCTGGCGACGCTCGGAGCGACGGAGACGCTCCTCGCGGGCCTCGCGCTGCCGGAGCCCTGGCGCCGGAAGGCCGCCGCGGCGGCGCTCGCCGGCCTTCCCGGGCCGGAGGTGGACTCCGCGCTGCGCCGGGCGGCCCGCGACGAGGACCCGGGCGTCGTGCTGGAGGCCGCCGCCGGCCTTCTGCGGCGCGGCGAGAAGGAGGCCTTCCCCGTCCTCGTCGGCCTGCTCGCGAAGGACGCCCCGGTGTGGATGGGGGCGGCGGAGGTGCTGGAGTCGGCCACGGGACTCTCGTTCGGGCGGGACCCGGCGCGGTGGTCCGCGTGGTTCGCCGACCGCCGCGACGGCCTCGTGTTCGATGCCGGCACGCGCACGTGGGGGCCGGGGCGATGATCCCGCAGACCCCCGCCGAGGTCCGCCAGGTGCTCGCCGAGCGCGGGCTCGCCCCGCGGAAGAGGTTCGGCCAGCACTTCCTCGCGGATGCGAACCTCCGGGACGCGATCGTGCGGGAGGCCGGCGTCCGACCCGGCGACCTCGTGGTGGAGATCGGTCCCGGCCTCGGGGTCCTGACCCGCGGCCTCCTCGACGCCGGCGCCGAGGTCCTCGCGGTGGAGATCGACCGCGGGCTGTGCGATTTCCTGCGCGAGGCCCTGGCGGAGGAGCCGCGTTTCCGCCTCCTCGAGGGCGATGCGCTCGTCCGCGGCAGGCTGCGGCCGGACATCGTCGAGGCCCTCGCCGCCCCCGGCCCCGGGCGGCGCGGCCTCATCGTGTCCAACCTGCCCTACGCCGTGGCGACGCCGGTGTTCTCCGGCGTCGGGGGGGGGGCGGGGCCCCCCCGGCGCCGCCCCCGGCGGAGGCCGCGGGGCGGGGGGGGGGGGGGGGGGGGCCCGCGGGGGGCGGGGGGGGACGGGCCGCGGGCGCGCCCTCATCTCGCCCACCCCCCCCTCCCCGGGGGCCCGGCGGGTGTCCGCCCGTGCCCCGCGGCTCGCCGCGCCCCCCGAGAGCGCCACCGGCATGGTCCAGCGCGAGGTCGCGCTGCGGATGGTCGCCCGGCCGGGGACGGCGGACTACGGCCCGCTGTCCGTGCTCCTGGCGTTGCGGGGCGAGGTGGAGTGGCTGCGCGAGGTGGGCGGGCGGGTCTTCCATCCCCCGGCGCCCGTCGCCTCCGCGGTCGTCCGCTTCCGCCCCGGGCCGGCGGGGCCGGACCTCCCGGCCGCCGACCGGGTGGCCCGGGACGCCTTCCTCCACCGGCGCAAGGTGCTCCCGGCGGCGCTCCGGGCCTCCGGCTATGCCCCCGAGGCGGTGGGGGAGGCCCTCGCCCGGCTCGGCATCGACCCCGCGCGGCGGCCGGAGACCCTCGTCCCGGAGGAGTACCTCGCCCTCGGGACGCTGCTCGGGCCGCGGGAGCCGGAGGCGGTTTGACCGCGTCCCCCGAACGGGGTACACTCTGTTGTTCGCCCGCGGAAACCGGCGGTCCCCCGGGGTGAGGGGGGCCCGCCCGCCCCCACCGGCCGATCGAGAGATCCCGTGCCCGCGATCCCCGACGCCAAAGTGGACGAAGTCCGGAACGCCACGGACATCGTGGACCTCGTCTCCCGTTACATCCCCCTCAAACGGAGCGGGAGCGGGTTCATGGCGCTCTGCCCGTTCCACGCGGAGAAGAGCCCTTCCTTCCACGTCCGCCCCGCCACCCAGACCTTCAAGTGCTTCGGCTGCGGGAAGGGCGGCAACGTCTTCCACTTCCTCATGGAGCGGGAGCGCATGACGTTCCCCGAGGCCGTCCGGATGCTGGCGAAGGAGGCGGGGATCGAGGTCGGTGCGGAGGAGCGCGACGGAGATTCGGGCCAGCGCGAGCGGCTCTTCGCGGCCCTGGAGTGGGCCTGCCGCTTCTTCGAGGCGCACCTCCGGTCCCCGGCGGGGGCGAAAGCCGTGGAGTACCTGAAGCGCCGGAAGATCACCGGCGAATCGGCGAAGACCTTCCGCCTCGGCTGCTCCCCGGAGGGCTGGAGCGGGCTTCTCGCGGCCGCCCGCAAGGCCCGGATCGACGACCAGGTCCTCATCGAGGCCGGCCTCGTCCGCCCCGGCCGCAGCGAGCCCTACGACTACTTCCGCGACCGGCTCATCTTCCCCATTTTCGACGTCCGCGGCCGGGTGGTGGGCTTCGGCGGCCGGACGTTCGGCGACGAGGAGCCGAAATACCTGAACTCCCCGGACACGCCGCTGTTCCACAAGGGGTCGATGTTCTACGCGCTGAACTTCGCCCGCGACGAGGCCGGCCGACGGAACCGCATCGGCGTCGTGGAGGGGTACACCGACGCGATCATGGCCCACCAGCACGGCGTGAAGTGGCTGGTGGCGGGGCTGGGCACGGGCCTCACGCCGGAGCACGCGCTCCTCGCCCGGCGCTACGCCGAGCGCGTCGACCTCGTGTACGACGGAGACGCGGCGGGCATCAAGGCCGCCGAACGCGCCCTCTCGGCCTTCCTCGAGGTCGAGGCCGACGTGCGCGTGGTGGAGCTCCCCGGGGACCTCGACCCGTGCGACTTCCTCGTCGAGCGCGGCGGGGAGGCCTTCGCCGCCGCCCTCGAGAACTCCACCGAGGTCTTCGACTTCCTCCTGTCCCGGACGGCGGCGAAGCACGACCTCGGCACGCTGCACGGCCGGATCGCCGCCGTGGACTCCGTGCTCGCGGTGGCGTGCCGCGCGGTGAACCCCGTCCGCCGGGACCTCCTCCTGCGCCGGACCGCCGAGCGGCTGGCGGTCCCGGAGGCCGCCGTGCGCGAACGCCTGCGGGCCGTGGCGCCGCGAGGCGGCGAGATCCGCACGGGGCCGGCGCCGGCGCCGGCCGCTCCCGACACCGTCCTGCCGGCCGAGCGGCTGCTCCTCGAGGCGGCGGCCTTCGACCCCCGGCAGGCGGCGGTGCTCCGCGACGAGTGGCCGCCGGAGCGGTTCGCGAGCCCGCGGGCGCGGGCCGTGGCCGGGGCCATCCTCGCGGCGGCCGCGGACCTTCCGGACTACTCGCCGGCGGACGTGGCCGGGCGGCTCTCGGACCCCGCGGCGGTGGAGTTCTTCGCCGCCTTGGCGGCGGAGGGTGAGGGGAAGCGGGACTTCGCCCGGCAGGCCCGGGACTGCCTCGCGGCCCTTCGCGAGGAGGAGGAGCGCGCCCGGCTCAGGGAGGCGCTGAGGGAGGCGGCCGGGCGTGGCGACGAGGACGAGCGCCGCCGGCTCGAGCGCGAACTGTTTCAGAGGAAGGCCCGTGGGCGCTAGAATGCGAAGTTTGTCCCGTCTCCGGCAGGGAGAGGCCACCGGAATGAAGCAGGATCCCGAAATCAAGGCGCTGGTGGACGAGGGGAAGCGGAAGGGGTTTCTCACCTACGAGGACGTGAACCGACTCCTTCCCGAGGACGTCGTCTCCGGAGACAAGATCGACGCCATCTTCGCGACGCTCGAGGAGATGGGCATCGAGGTCGTGGACGAGGAGGAGGAGGAGGCCGAGCGCTCGCATCGGCGCCGCCGCCCCGTCCAGGAGATGGACTCCGAGTACGAGGACCGGGAGGAAGTGGAGGTCGAGGAGGACGAGGAGGCCGAGCAGGAGCCCGAGGACACGTCCTTCCTCCTCGAGGGGCCGGGGACGGAGAAGATCGACGACCCGGTCCGGATGTACCTCACCCAGATGGGCGAGATTCCGCTGCTGACCCGGGAGCAGGAGATCCGCCTCGCCAAGCTGATCGAACTGACGCGCAAGCGCTACCGCAAGAAGGTGCTGGAGTCCGGGATCGCCCAGGAAGCCGCCATCCGCACCCTGAAGGAGGTCGTGGAGGGGGACCTCGCGTTCGACCGGACGCTGAAGATCTCCTCCGCGGCGGACATCGGCAAGGAGGACGTGGCGTTCCGGCTCCCCGAGAGCATCGGGACGCTCGACCGGATGCTGTCCCGCTGCCGCGAGGACTTCGAGCACGTCCCCCGGGTGAAGGCCGGTTCGAAGGCGCACCGCGAGGTGGTCAAGCGCATCCGCGACCGCCGGCGCAAGGCCGTGATCCTCCTCGAGGAGCTCTGTCTCCAGACGAAGAACGTCCGGCCGATGAAGGACGAGCTGTCCGACGTCCTGCGGGAGATGGTGGAACTCCGCCAGCGCATCGAGCAGGGCGAGAAGGACGGCGTCGCCCGCCGCGACCTGAAGCTCCTCGAGGACCGCCTCCACGAACTCACCGTCCGGGCCGGCGAATCGCCGGAGGCCCTCGCCATCCGCGTCAGGCAGGTCGCGGACCGCTTCGAGAACTACGAGGAGGCCAAGCGGCAGCTGTCCTCGGGGAACCTGCGGCTCGTCGTCTCCATCGCCAAGAAGTACCGCAACCGCGGGCTCACCTTCCTCGACCTGATCCAGGAGGGCAACACCGGCCTCATGAAGGCCGTGGAGAAGTACGAGTACCGCCGCGGGTACAAGTTCTCGACCTACGCGACGTGGTGGATCCGGCAGGCGATCACGCGCTCCATCGCCGACCAGGCGCGGACCATCCGGATCCCGGTCCACATGATCGAGACGATGTCGAAGCTCCGCAACGTGACGAAGGAGCTGACGCAGCGCAAGGGCCGCGAGCCCACGATCGACGAGATCGCCAACCAGAGCGGCATCTCGGTGGACGAGACGAAGCGCGTCTTCAAGATCGCGAAGCACCCGATCTCCCTCGACCGGCCCATCGGTGATTCGGACGACTCGTACTTCGGGGACTTCATCGAGGACGAGAGCGCCGAATCGCCGGTGAACGCGGCGACCCACGAGATGCTGAAGGACAAGATCGAGCGGGTCCTCCAGACGCTGACGTTCCGCGAGCGCGAGATCATCAAGCTCCGCTATGGCATCGGCGACGGCTACACCTACACCCTCGAGGAGGTCGGCAAGATCTTCAAGGTCACGCGGGAGCGGGTCCGGCAGATCGAGGCGAAGGCCGTGAGGAAGCTGCAGCATCCCGTGCGGGCGAGGAAGCTCGAGGGCTTCCTCGACAGCGCGGGGATACGCTGACCCCGGGCCGGCCGCGAGGCCGGCCCTTTTCGTTTTGCGGGAAGGACGTGGAGATGGCGCTGAACGAAGTGATGCAGAAACTGCTCTCCCTGCAGGAAGTCGACCGGCGCAAGCGCGCCGTCGAGGCGAGGATCCGGGCCGGGGACCTCCGCTGCCACGAGGTGCGGGATCGCCTCGCCCATTACCAGAAGCGGCTCGAGGAGAGCGCCCGCCGGGCGAAGGAAGCCGAACTCGTCGAGAAGCGCAAGTTCGCCGAGGTGGACGAGGTGGATCGGAAGATCCGCGACCAGTCCGCGAAGCAGAACACCGCGCGCACGAACAAGGAGTACGAGGCGTTCAAACTGGAGATCGCGGGCATGAAGGCCAACCGGGACCTCCTCGAGGAGGAGGCCCTGCAGCAGGCGGCGGCGAAGGAGCAGCGGGAGCGCGAGGCGAAGGCCGAGAAGCAGAAGGTCGACGCCCTCGCCGCGGAGCTCGCCGAGGCGGACGGCCGCTGGAAGGCGGAACAGCAGGGCCTGCACGCCGAACTCGCCGTGCTCACCGCGGAGCGGGACCAGAAGCGGCAGGGGATCCCGCCCACCTGGCTCGACCGTTACGAGCGCCTCCTCGCGAGCATCGGCCTCCCGGCGATCGTCCCCGTCGTCGAGCAGTACTGCCAGGGCTGCCAGATGGAGCTGTCCATCCACGACGTGACCCGCGCCTTCAAGGCCGCGGAGGTGGTGTCCTGCAAGTCCTGCAACCGCATGCTGTACGCCGAGACGCTGTGAGGGCCGCCGTCCTCCTCGTGGCTCTGGCGGCGACCGCGGCCGCGGCGGACGACCGGCTCGCGCGGGCGCTGGCGCTGGAGGCGGAGATCACCTCGGTCGTGGAGCGCGTGCGCCCGGCGGTGGTGGCGGTGGAGGCCCGCGGCGGTCCGGACGCCGGGGAGATGGCCCGCGGCGGTTCCGGGGTCCTCGTCGACCCGGCCGGCCTCGTCCTCACGAACCACCACGTGGCGGGCGAGGCGGAGGAGGTCTTCGTGATCCTCGCCGGCTCCCGGCGGCACCGGGCCACCGTCCTCGGCCGGGACCCGGACGGCGACCTGTGCCTCCTGTCCATCCCGGGAGGGCCGTTCCCCGCCGTCGCGCCGGGCGACACGAGGGACCTGCGGGTCGGCGACTGGGTGTTCGCCATGGGCAACCCGCGGGGGGTGGCGGAGGACGGCCGCGCGGCGGTGTCCTTCGGGATCCTCACCGCCGTCCACGCGCTCGGGGGCGGCGGGCCCGGGCGCAGCCTGTTCTACGGCGACGCGCTGCAGACCGACGCCGAACTGAACCCGGGCAACTCCGGGGGCCCGCTCTTCGACTGCGAGGGCCGGCTCATCGGCATCAACGGCCGCATCGCGACCCGGACGCAGGTGGGGGGCGGAGGGGTGAACGCGAACGTGGGCTTCGCCATCCCGGCCGACCAGATCCTCCGCTTCCTGCCGCTGCTCAAGGCCGGAGGGATCGTACGGCACGCGTTCCTCGGCGTGCGCGTCCACCACGAGCCGGGGGGGCCGGTGACCGTCGCCGTCGTGCTCCCCGGATCGGCCGCCGAGCGCGACGGCGTGCGGGCGGGGGACGTCCTCCTCGCCCTCGACGGAGAGCCCGTCACGCGGCCCACCCGCCTCACGAACCTCGTGAGCAGCCGGCCCGCGGGGGCCCGCGCGGCGCTCCGCCTCCGCCGGGACGGGGAGGAGCGGGTGATCGTCGTGACGCTCGGCGAGCGGGCGCCGGCGGAGCGCGACCCGTGAGGCGGGCCGTCGTCCTGGCGGCCCTCCTCCTCGGCGCGGACGCCGCCGCCGGCCCCCTGCTGTCGGAGGCCTCCCGCCGGACGCAGGAGGCCGCGGAGCGCATCCGGCCGGCGGTGACCCAGGTCCTCGGCCTGCCCGTCGGGGGACTGCCGCCTGCCGGCGTCCTCGTGGGGGGGGAAGGCCTCGTGCTGACCTGGTGCCGGGGCACGGAGCCCGGCCGGGAGGCCACCGTCGTGCTCGCCGGCGGGCTCCGGAGACCGGCGGCGGTGGAGGCGTTCGACGATCGCTCCGGCGCGACGCTCCTCAGGGTCGCCGGCGCGCCGCCTTCGGGCGGGCTCCCGGCGGGCCCCGACCCACGGGCCGGGGACCCGGTGTTCGCCGCGGGGCACTCCTACGGCACGGAGCGTGGCGGAGCCGAGGCGGCCGTGGTGCTGGCGACCCTGGCGCAGATCCTGCCGGACCGCGGGCGCCTCCTCCTCTCGTGCGCCACGAACCCCGGCGACTACGGCGGCCCGGTGACCGACCGGGAGGGGCGCCTCGTGGCCGTCGCGCTGCCCGACGAGGACGCCGCCTCCGGCCTCTCGTTCGCCGTGCCCCTCTCGGCCCTGAGGGACCGATTCCCCGGCCTGCCCGCGGCGGAGACGTCGCCGGTGCGGGAGTGGCCGGCGCACGACGTCCTCTCCGACGCGGTGCGGGCCGTGTGGCCGTCGGTGGTCTCCCTGTCCGCGGATGGAGCGGAGGGCTCGTGGTTCACCGGGCTCGCCGTGGACCTCGAGGGCGGCGTCGTGACGACGGTTCCCGGGCTCGCGCCGGGGGCGATCCTCCGCGTCGTCCTCGCCGACGGCCGGGAGGACGCGGCGAAGGTCCTCGGGACCGTGGAACGGTTCGGCGTGACGCTGCTCCGGATCGAGGGTGCGGCGCGCCCGGCCCCCGCGCCGCTGGCGGAGGCGGAGCCGCCGGTGGGGTCGTTCGTCGCCGCCGTGGGGAACCCGAACGGACCCGCGTGGGGGCGCGGCCCCCTCGTCACGACCGGCGTCCTCGGGGCGCGGAACCGCTCCGACCGCCGCTACGACGCGCTCCTCACGGACGCCGGCGTGAACCGGGCCAACTCGGGCGGCCCCCTCGTCACGCTCGAGGGGCGGGTCCTGGGCGTCACCAGCACTCTGGGGGGCGACGCCCTCACCACGGTGGGCGCCAACTCCGGAGTCGGCTTCGCCATCCCCGCCGCGGCCATCCGCGCCCACCTGGCGGCGCTGTCGCGGGGGGAGACCGTCGCGTGGCGGCCGGGCTACCTCGGGGTGGTCCTCTCCCTGGATCCGGAGCCCGCCGGCGGCATCCGCATCGACGGCGTCTCGCCCGGACTGCCCGCGGAGGCCGCGGGGATCCGGCCCGGGGACGTCATCCTGTCCGTCGGCGGGCAGGACGTGACCTCGCTCGAGGATCTCCGGCGCATCTTCGTCGGGCTCGCGCAGGGAGACGCGGTCGAGGTGCGCGTGCGCCGCGGCGCCGAAGTCCTGACGTTCAGCGTCACGCTGGCCCTTCGCCCCGAGCGCTGACGGCCGTCAGTGCCGGATCTTCTCCCACTTCGCGTCGAACCGGAAGTAGGGGTCCGTGTCGCCGTTGTGGCAGGAGAGGCACGAGGCGCGGGCGTCCCTGGCCGGCGCCGGGCCCGTCCCGCGGGCGTGGTCGGCGGCCGGGCCGTGGCAGTTCTCGCACCCGACGCGCGCCAGCGCGGGGGTCTCCCCGCGCGCCGTGAAGCCCGTGTCCTCGCCGTAGCCGACGACGTGGCAGACCACGCAGTCCGGATCGACCTCGCGGCCGGTGCGCGCGAGCGACTCGATGGCCCGCGCGTGTCGGGAGCCCCCGTGGATGCGCGCGGCCTCCCCGTGGCAGGCGGCGCAGTCCTCGTCCCCCGCGTAGCCGCCTCCCGCCGGCGGGGCCCGCGGGTTCAGGCGGTGCAGCAGATCCTCCTCGGCCACGCGCCGGACGTAGGTGCGCATGGCGTCCACCATCGCCGGGTCGTCGCGGATGTCCTCCGACATCTCCACCACGGCGGGGGCGTCGGCGAGCCGGATCAGCCAGCGCGAGCGGTCGCCGGGGGAGAAGAGGCGTTCCGAACGGACGATGGGCTCGCCGCCCGACTTCGCGTAGGCGACGGCGGCCAGCGCGGGATGGCGCGCGAGCAGGCGCGCCGCGAACGGCTCCGCGCCCACGGCCAGGAGCACCGCTCGCCGGCCCTCGGGCAGGCCGGCGAGGGCCCCGCCCACCGCCTCGTCGGGGTCCGAGGTCCGCGCGCCGGGCGCCAGCGCCGGGTCCAGGACGGCGATGGCGCGGTAGGAGGCGGCGCCGGCCTCGAAGTCCGCGAACGCGGAGAAGGCGGGCCGCCCCGCGCCGTCGAGGAGGTTGGCGCAGATGACGGGGAACGAGGCGAGATCGCGTGCCGACAGCAGGAACTCGAGCCCCAGCGCGAGGTCTCTCTCGCCGACCGCCAGGGCGCGGACGCCGAGGCCGGAGAAGGCGAGGAGGAAGGTCTCGTACTTCAGTTCCGACAGCCTCCCGGGCCGGTCCACGAGGTTGCCCAGTTCGAGGAGGGCGCCGCCCGCGACCGCCGTTCCCTTGCGTGCGAGGCCGCCCAGCTGGGGCCTCGTGCACCCGCAGGGCTCGAGGTAGCCGAGCTCCTCCCCGGCGAAGAACAGGACCGGCCTCTCTCCGGCGGGAATGGGCTCCGGCGGCCGGGGGGAGCACGCGAGGACGAGGAGCGCGAGGAGGAGCGCCGCCCGCGTCACTTGCGTCCTCCGGGGAGTTCGAACGGCAGGGAGACCTTCGGCTCGGCGGGGTCGTCCGTGCCGATGAGGAACGCCCCCCGCACGGTCTCCGCGGGCGCCTCTCCGTGCACCTTCACCGTCACCTCCCAGCGGGAGGGTTCCACCTGCTTCGCCTCCGAGGTGAACAGGCCCGAGGAGTCCTCGACGCCCGTGAGCTTGAGGGGGCGGCCGTCGGTGCGGTAGACGTAGACCTTCCGGCTGATCTCCTGGCCCGGGGCGAGCAGGGGGAAGTACAGGCGCTCGGGCACGACGAGGACCGCCTCGCGGACGGAGCCGATCACGTCGATCGTCAGGTTGGGGTCCCGGCGGCTGTTGGTGAAGACCGTGACCTTCTCCATGAAGTCGCGGGCGCCGAAGCCGGAGCCGAAGTAGAGGTTCACCCGGTAGCCCTTCTTCCCGAGGTCCGCCGGCAGCGGGCCCACCTTCGCCCGGATCTCCGCGTGACTGGTCCGGACCTCGGTGATCTTCAGGTCGAAGTCGTTCAGCGCGATCACGTTGAAGAAGGCCGTGACTTCGCCGGCGGAGCGCGTGGCGCGCAGGACGAGCACCAGCGGGTCCAGCGTGACGTCCGCGTTCACGCGGCAGGAGATGGGATAGAAGGACACGGGCGTCACGGGGTCGTTCGTCTCCACCTCGACCCGCTTGACCCGATCGCCGGCGAGCCCCCCGGTATTGAGATCGATTCGCATCGTGCCGCGTCCGCCCGGCGGGATGGACTTCGAGGAGAGCAGCGCCGCCGCGCACCCGCAGTGCGTCTTGATCGCCCGGATCTCGAGCGTCTCCCGGCCGACGTTGTAGAAGACGGCCGTGTGGGCCACGAGGGCGTTCTTCTCCTGCAGGCCGTAGTCGTGGCCGTCCGCGGTGAACCTCAGTTTCGGCCCCGGCGTCTCGATCGCCATGGACCCGGGATCGGGGTCCATGGTGGCGCCCGGGATCGGCATGTCGGGAGCGAGGGCCGAGGGCGGCTGCGCGACGACGGGGGGCCGGCCTCCCTCGACGGGCGGCGGCCGCTCGAGCGGGGCGTCGAAGGACTCGCAGGCGGCGAGCAGGACGAGGGAGACCAGGAGCAGGGGACGGTTCATCGGGCCTCCTCGGCGGTGCGGCGTTTCCAGGTGCGCGGGCGGAGGGGTATTCTACACGGCCGGCCCGCGGAACTCCCGCGCGGGCGCGGCCGCGGAGGGCCACCGATGGAGTTCGTCTACGTCGTCCGGCGCTATGACCTGTTCGACCTGTCGTTCCCGCACGGCTTCCGCCGGCCGTGGGAGGTGCCGCTGGCGACGTGGCTGGAGCGCATCCGCGCCCGCGGGTTCTTCGTGGAGCGCCGTCACGCCGAGAAGGACTCCGCCCTGAAGCAGATCATCCCGTACTGCGTCCTCCTCCGCGACGGCGAGGTCTTCCTCCTGCGGCGCCGGCCGAAGGGCGGCGAATCGCGGCTGTTCCACAAGCTGAGCATCGGTGTGGGCGGCCACATCAACCCCGTGGACGACGTGGACGACATCCTCGCGTCCGGCCTGCGCCGCGAGATCGACGAGGAGATCGAGGTCGCCGTGGGCTACGAGGCGGAGCCTCTCGGCGTCATCAACGACGAATCCGAGGAGGTGGGGTCGGTGCACTTCGGGCTCGTGTACGGCGTTCGTCCGTGCGGCGAGGTCCGCATCCGGGAGACGGAACAGCTCACGGGGGAGTGGACCGGCCGCGCGGCGGTCCTCGACCGCCTCCGCGCCGAGCGCGGCGCCTTCGAATCGTGGTCCGCCCTGATCCTCGACCGCCTGGCCGAGATCCCCGGATAGGAGCCCGTCGGCGGGCCGCAGGGGCGACGCGACCGCGAGCCGCGCGAGGCCGCCGGGTCAGACGACGAACGGCAGGTCGAGGTCCACGAGGTTCTCCGCGCCGCCCTCCCGGACGACGACGTCGTCCTCGTGGCGGATGCCGCCGAGGCGGGGGTAGTAGAGGCCGGGCTCCACGGTGACCACCGCCCCGGCGGGGAGCGGGTCGTCCACCGCCGCGACGCGCGGACCCTCGTGGACCGCGAGCCCGAGACCGTGTCCCGTGCCGTGGAAGAACCCCTGCATGCCGCCGCCCGGCGCGCGGCCGGTGACGAAGCCGTGCGCCTTCAGGGTGTCGGCGGCCGCCGCGTGGACCTCCTTCGCCGGCACCCCGGCGGCGATCTTCGCGACGGCGGCGGCGTGGGCCTCGCGGACGGCCCCGTACATGTCGGACACCCGCTTCGACGGCCGCCCGCGGAGCACCGTCCGCGTGATGTCGGCGTAGTAGCCCGTCGTGCCGTCGCGGGGGAACACGTCGAGGACGATGGGCCAGTGCGCCCGCAGCGGCCCGGTGCCGCGGTGGTGGGGGTCGGCGGCCTGAGTCCCGCCGGCCACGATGGTGTCCTTCGCCACCAGGCCCGCGCGCAGCAGGGCCACGTCGATCTCCGCGCGGAGGCGTTCGGAGGTCAGGGCGTCGCCCCCCAGCACCAGCCGGCCGTCGCGGACCTTCGTCCGGCGCAGCAGGGCCACCCCCCGCCGGATCGCGACCGCCGTCGCGCGCGCCGCGTCGCAGATGGCCGCGATCTCCCGCTCGGTCTTCACCGCCCTTTCGGGGAAGAAGGGGGGCATCGAGGGGCACACCTTCACGCCCGCTTTGCGGAGGATCTCCGCGGCGTAGACGGGGAAGTCGTGGGGCACTCGGGCCCGCTTCACGCCTCGCGACGCGAGGATCTCCGCGAGGACGTCGGGGAGGAGCGGCGTCTTGACGCCGCGCCGCTTGAGGCGCTTCGTGTACCGCGACAGCGGCAGGACGCCGTGGACGTCGGCTTCCTTCAGCGCCCGCCCGATCTCGAGGTCGGAGGCCACGAGGTACTTCCGCCCGTGGAGCGCGAAGTACAGGATCGGGTCGCCGACCGCGAACCGCGTGGCGTAGAAGAGGTCCCGGCAGGTCTCGCTGTCCGCGAGGATGACGGTGGCTTCGGGGACGGGACGGGCATCGGGCATGACGGCCTCCGTGCGGTTCTAGCGCGGCTTCGCGACCAGGCCATGGTAGGCGAGGAAGCCCTCGAGAACCCGATAGAACTCGTCGTATTCCGAGGCGTAGGGGAACCCGCGGGACTTCTGCATCACCGCGAGGATGTTGTTCGCGAAGTGCTGCCTGATGCGCTCCGCCTCCGGGAAGCCGGACAGCCGGTGCCCGGCACCGAAGTAGAAGAGGACCGGCGTCTCGATCTTCGCCCGCTCCGAGAACCGCAGGTCCGGCACGGTAGCGAACCCCTGCGGGTCCCGGGCCCCCGTCCAGAGGACATAGCCGCGCGAATCCGCGGGGTCCGCGAGGTCCGCGGTCAGCATGATCCGGGCGATCCGGCGGTAGGCCTCCGCGTCGTGCGGCACGTCGTTCTGGCCGAGCAGCGTCTCCGCCGCCCACCGCTCCGCCGGTGTCGGGGACCGGGCGAAGCGCAGGAGCGCCGCGGCGTAGGCGGGCGCATCGAGGTAGCCGTTCAGGATGACGAGCGCCGCCGTCCGCTGCGGATGCTCGATGGCGTAGCGCTCCGCGATCCAGCCGGTGGCGCCCTCCGCGAGGATGAGGACCTTCCGCTTGCCGAGCTCGGCGCGGAGCGCCTCGAGGGCCTTCACGAGGCGCCCCACCGGGTACACGGGCACCGCGTCGCCGTAGCCGGAGGCCCCGGTGAGCGTCTGCACGCTCGGCAGGCGGACGTAGGTGACCCGCGCGAACCGGGCCAGCTCGTCGAGCCACGGACGGTACACGTCGTGCGTCCACCCGAACGGCGCCAGGACGAGGACGTCGATCTTCTCCGGCTCGCCGCCGGCGGGGCGGCGGGAGGGGACGGTCACCGTCTCCAGCGGGACGCCCTCGAGGTCCCGGCTCTTCCGCTCCTCCGCGAGGCCGGCGAGCGCGCCGTCCTTGTGGACCTCCCACCACGCCCGCCAGGCCTCCGCGTCGCGGCCGAAGCCGGCGCCGGTGACCTTGCGCAGGGTGTCGGCGATCACCACCGCCACGGCGGAATCGGGCTCCTTGCGCAGTGCGCCGATGAGCGCCCCGATGGACTCGCGGGACACGACCCCGGCGAGAGCGAAGGCCGCCGTGAGGCGGACCGTCGCGCTCGTGTCGGCGAGCGCCTCCACCAGGGCCTCCCCGTCGCCCTTCTCGGGGGCGAGGAGGAAGGCGAGGGCGATGCCGTCGCGGACGCGCGTCTCGGCGTGGGTGATGAGGTCCAGCCGCAGCTGGGCCCGGAGCCCGGGATCCCGGATGCCGGAGAGCGCCTTCGCGGCCTCGCCCCGGACGAACCAGTGGTCCGCGAGGAGGGCTTCCCGGAGCGGCGGCAGCGACAGCGGGTTGCCGAGGTCGAGCAGGCGGAAGGCCGCGACCCGGGCGTCGAGGTCGGCCCGGGCGAAGACGCGACGGAACTCCTCGAGGACCCGGTCGTAGCCCTCGTCCGCCCGCGCGGGGGCCGGCGCGAGCAGCGCCGGGAGCAGGAGGAGGGGGGCCAATCGGATCACGGGACGCATGATAGCACGGGGTGGAGGGCCCTGAACGTTGGGCGGTCCGCCGGGCGCTGATAGCCTATCCGGCCCATGGAGGCCCTCCGCAGACTGGAGTCCCTGCGCCGCATCCTCGCGGAGATGCGCAGCGTCGCCGTCGCCTTCTCCGGCGGCGTCGACAGCACGTTCCTCGCGGCCGTGGCCGCGGAGGTGCTGGGAAGCGCGGCAGTGGCCGTCACCGGCCGTTCGGGAAGCCTCGCCCCGGCGGAGTTCGAGGCGACGAAGGCCCTCGCGGAGCGCATCGGCATCCGGCACGTCGTGGTGACGACGCGGGAGCAGGAGTCCGCCGCGTATGTGGAGAACGGCCCCCGCCGCTGCTACCACTGCAAGAGCGCCCTGTTCGCGGAGGTCCTCGCGGCGTGCGCGGGTCTCGGTGCGCAGACCGTCGTCGAGGGCTCCAACGCGGACGACGACAGGGACTACCGTCCGGGGGCGCAGGCCGCGCGCGAGCAGGGGGTGCGCTCGCCCCTCCGCGAGGCCGGACTGACGAAGCAGGACATCCGGACGCTGAGCCGCGAGGTCTACGGCCTGCCGACCTGGGACAAGCCGGAGATGGCCTGCCTCGCCAGCCGCATCCCCTACGGAACACCGGTCACGCCGGAGCGGCTCGCGGCCGTGGATGCCGCGGAATCCGGGCTCCGGCGGCTGGGGTTCCGCGATGTGCGGGTGAGACACCACGGCGACGTCGGGCGCATCGAGCTCGGAGCGGGCGAGGTGGACCGGGCGCTGGAGCCCGGAATGCGGGCGCGGATCGCCGCGGCCCTCCACGAGGCGGGATTCCGCTACGCCGCGCTCGACCTCGACGGGTATCGTCGGGGGAGCTTGAACGAGGCGCTGCCGGAGCGCGGCCGAGGGGAGGCCGGGAGATGAAGGGGATGTTCTGGAAGGTCATGGCGGTCCTGGTGTTCCTCGCGCTGGTGGGGAACCTCATGGCACTGTCGGGGATGGCAGGGGACGACCCCGGTGACGCGGAGGGGTTGCTCGTCTACACGGTGTTCGTCGTCCTCGTCGCCGGGAACCTGCTCGCCGGTGTCGCGGGCATCGTCTTCACGACGAAGGCCCACGAGAAGCACGAGAAGTCGTCGCTGCTGTGGCTCCGGCGCGCGTTCGTGGTCTCCGTGGTGGAGACCGCGCTGATGGCGGGGGGCCCGTGGCTCTTCGTCCTCGGGAAATCGGACACCTCCTTCCGCATCCTCGTCTTCAGCCTCGTCCTGCTGCCCTTCGGCATCCTCACGGGGGTCTTCGCCATCGCCGCCTGGCGTGAGTACGTGCGGGTCGTGGGCCGCAGCGGCCGGACGCACTCGTCGGTCCACCGTTACGGCGACGCCGGGCCGTCCGGGGAGGCGTGATGGACGAGGTCCGACTGCGGCGTGGCCGGGCCCGGCCCGCGTGGGCCGGGCACCCGGACATCCTGTCCGGGGCGGTGGAGGCCGTGTCCGGCGCCCCCGTGGCGGGGGACGTGGTCCTCGTGCGGGACCACGACGCGCGTCCGATCGGCCGGGGCTTCTACTCGCCGACCTCCCCGTTGACCGTCCGCATGCTGACGCGGGACCCGGAGGAGGAGATCGACCGGGCGTTCTTCGACCGGCGAGCGCGCCGGGCGGCCGACCTCCGGCGGCGCCTCGGGCTGCCCTCCGCCGCGACCACCGTCTTCCGCGCCGTCCACGGCGCCGGGGACGGCCTCCCCGGCGTCGCCGCGGACGCGTTCGGCGAGTGGCTCGTCGTGGAGGCCGCCGACCCCGGGATGGAGCGGCGCCTGCCGGACCTCGCCGGAGCCCTGGCCGCCGCCTTCGGGGCGCGCGGCGTCCGGGCCGTCCGTCCCGGCCCGCTCCCGAAGGCGGCGGCGTCCGAGGCGGCGGCGCCCGAGGCGGCGGAGAGGGACCTCGGCCCGGAACCCGTGCCGGCCGAGGTGGAGGTCCTCGAGAACGGCATCCGCTTCGTCGTCGACACCGTCGCGGGGCAGAAGACCGGGCACTTCGCCGACCACCGCGACAACCGCGCGGCCTTCGCCCGCCTCGCCGCCGGGACCCGCGTCCTCGACGCCTTCTGCGGCACCGGGGGCTTCGCGCTCGCGGCGGCCCTCGCCGGGGCGGAGCGCGTCACGGCGGTCGATTCGTCCGCCCGGGCGCTGGATCTCGCCGCGCGCAACGCGGCGCTGAACGGGGTGTCCGACCGCATCGAGTTCCGGCGGGAGGACGTGTTCCGCCACCTCCGCCGGATCGAGCGGGACGGAGTCCGGTTCGACGCGGTCGTCCTCGACCCGCCGCGCATGGCCTCGCGTCGCGCGGAGGTCCCCGGCGCCCTCCGGGGGTACAAGGAGCTGAACCTCCGCGCCCTCCGCCTCCTCGGGGAGGGGGGACTCCTCGCCAGCGCCTCCTGCACGGGGGTGGTGCCCGAGGACGTCTTCCGCGACGTGCTCCGCGACGCGGCGCTGGACGCCCGCCGCGGCGTCACGGTGTTCTTCCGCGGCGGCCAGGGCCCCGACCACCCGGTGCCCGCGGCCTCGCCGGAGGGCCGCTACCTGAAGTTCTTCCTGTGCCGCGCCGACTGAGAGGCCGGGAAACTCCCGTCTCACGACCGCCGCGATGTCGGGCCCGCCCCGCGGCGGTCTGCCGAGACGCCCGTCAGCGTTCGAAGATCGGCAGGATCTCCAGCGGGACGGACAGGATCAGGCAGGCGCAGGCCGTGGCGTAGGCCCGGGAGGTGCCGCCGCCGACCATGCCGCCACGCTCCGACCACCACGTCTCCCCGGGCCCCTGGTCGTCGAGGAGATGGTCGCGCATCCGCGGCCACCAGGTCCGCCAGAAGCGGGCGAACTTCGGGTCCGCGGCGGCCTGCCAGATCGCCTGGGCCGCGTAGAGGTTCGCGTAGAAGAACCAGCCCTGGTAGCCCATGAGGCTCTCGTCGTAGTACCGCATGAGGTACTCGAGCCCCGCGGACACCATCCGGTCCCGTCCGTATTCGCCGTAGCCGAACAGCGCGGCCAGCGCGGCGGCGGTGAGCGCGTAGGTCTGCTTGTGGCGGATGTCGAGGCTGTAGCAGAACCCGCCCGTGGCGGGGTCCTGGGACTTCTCGAGGTACGACACGCCGCGGTCCACGACCTCCTTGCGGACGGGGATCCCCGCGTCCCGGGCGGCGCGGAGCGCCTGCACCATGCACACGGTCACCGAGCCCTCGTGCTGCCGGGGGGTGGGGTAGTAGTACCAGCCGCCGCTGCCGTCCTGGGACCGCTCGATGACCGGTACGGCGAGGAGGAGGGCGTCGCGGATCTCGCCGCGGCGGCGGGGGTCGCTCATCCCGTAGGCCAGCGCGAGGGCCAGCGTGGCGTACCCGTGGCCGTGCATCCTCGACTGCTCGTCGCCTTCCATGTGGATGTAGCCGGCGGGGAGCTGCTCGCTGGCGGCGCCCGGCCGGGTGACGTGGCGCAGGAGGAACTTCACGCCCTCCCGCACGCTGGCCGAGTGGCGCCCGCGGGTCTCGCCGTGTCCGCTCGCCATGAAGGCCAGGAGCGCGAGGCTGGTGACGGCGATGTTGGCCGCGGGCTCCTCGTTGAACGACCCGTCGGAGTTCTGGTGCTCGGCGAGGTACAGCAGGCCGCTCTCGATGGCCTGGATCTGCCGGGCGGTGACGTCGGGCGGAAGCGCGGTGGCGGCCGGCGCACCCGTGGTCTCCGGCGTGGAGCGCTCGTCGGCCCCCGCGACGGGAGGGAGGGCCGCGAGGGCGAGCAGGGCCGCGATGGGCATCAGGCGCGCCATGGAGTGGAGTCTACCACGCGCCTCAGCGGTCGGACTCGGCGACCTTCTTGGTGTAGGCCTCGATGAGTTCGCGCCACTTCGGGGGGATGACCTCCCACTCGCCGTTCAGGTACGCCTGGCGCACCTTCTCCGGCAGGTTGGCGAGCCAGTCCGCGTTCGGGTCGGGCTCCGAGGGGTTTTCGCGGCCGCTGTCCGGGGGTTTCTGCGTGGCCGGGTCGGGTTCGCCCTCCTTCTTCTGCCCGTCCTTCGGCTGTTGGCCGTCGGCGGAGTTCTTCGGGTCGCGCTCCTGCATCTGCCGCTCCTGCTCCCGGCGCCGCTTCTCCTCCTCGGAGTCCGGCTGCTGCTGCTCCTGGCCCTCGCCCTGGCCCTGCTGCTGGGGGGCGTTCTCGAGGATCTCCGTCATCTTGTCCACGGCCTTCTGGCCGTCCTCCCCGCCCTGGCGGAGGAGCGCGTCGATCTTCTCCTTCGCCGCCTCGCCCGCCTCCGCCGCCTCCGCGGCGGAACCGCCCGGCTTCAGGGCCTTGACGAGCAGGCTCTCGGCCTCCGTGAGGAGGCGGGTGACCTCCTTCAGGGCGGCCTCCATGTCGTACTCCTCCTCGCCGCCGTCCTGGGCGAACGCCGGGACGGCGAGCGGCACGAGGATCGCGACCACCGCAAGAAGGACCCGGTTGCCTCTCATCGACCACCTCCTAACGACCGCCCAGCGCCTGCACGAAGCGGTTCCAGACATCCTTCAGCATCCCCTGCCGCGCGGCCAGCCGCGTCAGGATCTCCCGCTGCATCTCGGTGAGTTCGCCCCCCGGCGGCACCCCGCCGAGGAAGACCTGCACCTGCCGGTTCAGCTGCTCCTGCATCGTGCGGAGCATCAGCAGTTCGGCCGCCGGCGGCACGAGGGGCTGCTTCCCGCCGCCGCCCTGCTGGCCCTGCGACTTCTTCTGCCGGCGTTTGAGCTCGGCGTGGAACACGTTCTCGAGGTCCTTCAGGCGCCGGAGGACGTCGCCCTGGATCTCCTGCACGAGGAAGCCCGTCTCGTACCTCGCCAGGCGCTGGGCGATGTCCTTCATGTCGTCGGAGATCGTCTGCAGGGTGAGCCCGAAGACCTGCGAACCCTCCTTGCCGATCTCCGTCACGATGTAGACGGTCTGGCCCGCCAGGGCCGACTGGGCCTCGGACAGGTCCTTCAGGCGGAACCGCTCCACGCGGATGAGCGCGCCGTCGCGCGCCGAGCGTTCGGTGTCCGTCTTCAGCGTCTCCGAGTTGATCCGCTCCTGCTCGGCGATGAGTTTCACGAGTTCCTGCTGGATGCGGAAGAGCAGCTCCTCCTGCTGCAGTTCGCGGTATCGGCGCTGCTCCTCGGAGAGCTCCTCCTCCGCCTGCTCGAGGTAGTCCTCGGCCTTCTTCTGCTGCTCCTCGGCCTCCTCGCCCTCGCCACCGCCAAGTCGGCGGCGGGCCTCGGCCATGGAGCGCGAGGCGCGCTCGGTGGCCTGGCTGCCGGTCTTCTTCGGCAGCTCCGCCAGCTTGTCCTTCAGCGCCCGCGCCTTCTTCTCCACCTCGTCCTGCTCGTCGGAGAGCCCCTTGAGGCGTTCGCGGCGCTCGGCCTCGGCGCGCTCGTCGGTCAGTTTCCCGAGCGCCTTCTCCAGGTCCTCCACGGCGCCCTGCCGAGCCTCGTCGGCCCGGCCCGACTGCCCGGACTCCATGGCCCCGGCGGCTTCCGACATCTTCTCCGCCGCCGCCGCCACGGACTGCGCGGCCTCGCGCATCTTCGCGGCGTTGCCGGGGGTCTCCTGGCCGGCCGATTCCCCGATCCGCCCGGCGGTCTCCTTCGTCTTGTCGACGAGCGCCCGCTGGCGTTTCGCGGCGGCCTGCTCGGCGGCCGTCGCCCCTTCGGCGAGGCCCGCCCGTTCCTTCTCCACCGCCTCCACGGCCTTCGCGAGGGCCTCCTCGGCCTTCCTCTGCTCCTCCCGCGCCGCGCCGGTCTCGCCCTTCGACGCGGCCTCCGCCGCCTTCCCCATGGCGGACGCGGCCTCACCGAGGCTCGTGGCGGCCTCCGGACGGCCCCGGCGGGCGGCGTCTTCCCGGCCGGCGTTGGCGCGGGAGGCGAGGTCGGCCTGCCGCCGGGAGAGTTCCTCCCGGCGCTCCGGGGCGGAGGAGCCGGCGGCCTTCGCGAGGGCCTCCTTCGCCTTCGCGAGCGCCCCGAGGGCCTGCTCCTGGCGCTCCGCGGCGTCGCCGGCTTCGCCCGCGGCGGCCTGCTCTCCCGCCTCCTTCATGCGTTCGGCGGCGGCGGATGTCGACCCGCCCGCCTCCGCGAGGGCTTCGCGGGCCGGCCCCTTCTCCGCGGCGGAGGCCTCGCCCATGGACCGGCCGGCCTCCGCGGCGCGCGCGGACAGCTCCTGCTGCGCGGCGGGGACGGCGGCGGCGTCCTCCTTCGCTCTCGAGAGCGCCGCGGCCAGGGCCTCCTTCGCCCTCCGCAGGTCCTCCTTCGCCGCCTCCTGCGAGACCGCCGCGGCGGCGGAGCCCGCCGCGTCGAGGCTCTGCTGCGCCTCCGCCGACCGCTCCGCCGCGCGCGACAGGGCCTCCGCGGCCTCGGTCGCCCCCTCGCGCACCGAGAGCCCCTCTGCCAGCGCCTTCGCGCCTTCCGTGACCGCCTGCTGGCGCTCCGAGAGGTCGGCGCCCTGCGGCGCCCCGGGGACGCGCTCGAGGGCCGCGACGGCCTCGGCCGCGGCCTTCGCCGCCTCGGCGCGGGCCGCCTGCGCCGAAGCGGTCTTCGCGCCCGCCTCCTCGGCCCGGCCGGCGGCCAGGAGCGCGGCCGCCTCCTCCTCCGTCCGCTCGGCGCGGCCGAGGGCTTCCGCCGCGGCCTTCGCCCTCTCCGCGGCCGAGGCGAGGGCTTCGCGGATGTCGCGCATGGCGCCCGCTCCGGCCTGTTCCGGGCGAGGCGTCCGCGCGGCGAGGTCCTCCGCCAGGCGCTCCGCCTCGGCGGCCCTGACCTGCCCGGTGGCGGTCTCCGCCGCCAGGTCGCGGGCCCGGCGCAGGTGACCCGGCGCCACGGCGAACGCGAGGTCGCTGGCTTCCGCGAGGCGCCGCGAGGCCTCCTCCTGCTTCGCGAGCAGGTCTTCGACCTCGCGCAAGGCCTGCTCCAGGGCCGCCGCGGGGTCGGTGCGCGCCTTGGCGGCCGCCTGGTCCTTCGCGAGGGCATCGACCTTCTCCATGGCCTGCCGCAGGGCCTCGGAGGCGTTGCCGGCGGCGGCCGCCGACTCCTCCGTCTCGCGGGACAGTGCCCGCTGGTCTTCGAGGATCTCGCGCAGCCGCCGCGCCTCCTCCTCGAGAGCGGCAGCGCGGTCGCGTCGGGCCTCGGCCTGGTTGCGGATCGCGGTCTGCTCCTCGATCAGGCGCTCCACGGCCTCGCGCGCGGCGCGGATGCCCTCCGCGTCCCGGCCGCTCTCCCGCGCCTCCTTCGTGGCCTCGCGGACCTTCGCCTGCTCCTCCCGGACCCGGCGGACTTCCTCGATGGCCCGCTCGATCATCTCCTGCTCGCGCTTCAGGGACTCCTCGTCCCGGCGGCTCTCGAGGATGGAGATGATCTCGGAGAGCCTCGCCTCCACGTCGCGGACCTCCCGCGCGGCGTCGTTCATGCGGTGCTGGTCGAGGAGGTCGATGACCGCCTTCATCGCCGTGCCGATGTCCTTCGCCACCATGTGGTCGAGGGCCTTGTCGAGCGCGTCCGCCTTGTCGGCGAGGCCGGCTTCGCGGAGCTTGCCGGCGAGGGCGCGCATCCGTTCCTCGAGATCCCGGAGCTGGGAGTAGGCCGACTCCTGGTCCCGCTTGAGGCCCCGCACGAAGCGGTCGCGCGAGGGCTCTTCCGCGTCCTGCGCATAGGCGGCGGCCGCCGTCAGCCCCAGCACCAGCACCACGAGTGTCCGCATGGCGACCTCCTTCAACGGTTGAGGCTCTCCGCGCCGGCGCGGATCTTCTGCTCGGTGGACAGGATGTCGCGGACGATCTCGATGATCTCCGCGTAGGTCTCCCACTGCTGCATCTTCACGTCGAGGAGGCGGAAGTCGGCGAGGATGTCCGCCTGCAGGTCGCGGACTTTCCCGAGGTCGTCGCGCAACGTGGCCTCCGGCTCGTTGCGCGAGAGCCCGGCGAGCAGGCGGGCGGCTTCCGGCGAGGTCCGCTCGGCGACCTTCAGGGCGATCTCGATGATCTCGGTGAGGACCGCGAGCGTCTGCTGGTCGCGGACCCGGCCCTCCCGGTAGTCGGTCACCAGCCGGCGGTACACCTCGCGCTTGTAGACCGTGCCGAGGTCCGCGTGGTCGGCCCGGAGGAACTCGTCGAACAGGCCGAGGATGCGCTCCGTGGCCGGCGGGTTCGTGACCCGGTTGTAGACGTAGGAGTTCAGCACTTCGCCGACGCTGGTGACGAGGCGGTCCATCTGGCGCGTCACCGTGCTCTGGCGGACGAGGATCTCGCGGAACCCCTCGCGGTCCTGCTCCGACAGGCTCCCGTCGCGGGCGACGTACTCGAAGAGCCGCTCCACGTCGGCCGCCGCGGGCTCCTGCTCCTCCCGGCGCGTCTTCAGGAGCTCCTGGCGGAGTGCCGCCTGCTGCTGGCTCAGGCGCCTCGTCAGCTCCTCCTCGGCCACGATCTCGATCCGGTAGCGGTCGGTGCGGTCGACGTTGCCGTTGTTGTCCTCGGCCTCCGCGTAGAAGGCGATCTCGTCGCCCGGCTGGAGAGGGGGGACGGTGCCCTCGGGGAGGAGCGCCGACGCCTCCAGCGCGGTGTAGGCGACGACCTCCGCCGCGGCGCCCGGCGCGGAGAGGTCCTCCGGCCGGAACCGGCGCTCGATGAACTCCTCCTGGTCGCCGCGGCGGAGGAACAGCGACACGCGGGACACGCCGTAGTTGTCCGTGGCCAGCACCTTCACGGGGATGAGGGCCTTCACCGTGTGCCACGGCCGGGTGGCGGGGTGGAGCACGCGGACCTGGGGCTTCCGGTCCGGCACCGCCCGGATCCGGAAGTCGGCGGAGCCGGGGAGGTTCTGCTGGCCATCCGTGCCCACGAGGCGCAACGAGTAGCGGAACGTCCGGTCCGCGACGAGCTCGGCCGATGCCTCGCGGCCGTCCGCGGAGAGGGCGAGGGGGAGGGCGGGGCGGTCTTCCAGCGCCAGGTCGGCGGACGCGAGCGCCATGTTCGCCCGCACCGTGAGCGCCACCCGGGTGTCGGCGGGCAGCTCGAGGTCGGCCTCTCGCCCGCACCGTGAGCGCCACCCGGGTGTCGGCGGGCAGCTCGAGGTCGGCCTCGCGGTAGGTCTCCGGCGGGAGGCCGGTGTAGGCGGGGAACACGCACCTCGCCACGATGCCCTCGATGGCGGGGGGCACGAGGGCCCGCACGGTGTACACGGGCTCGCCGTCGGTGTCGTCCCCTCCGGCGACCCAGAAGGTGAACGAATCGGCCACCTGCCGGAACTCGAACTCGAAGCGGTCGCGACGCTCCTCCGACTGGAACATCCGCCGGGAGGCCGCCCGGCCGCCGTGGTCGGCGAGCGGGGCGATGTGGATCTCCGCGCCGGCGGGGACGCGGCCCTCCGCCCTCGCCTCGATCTTCAGCGTCTGCCCGCGCGTGACGACCAGCTCGCCGGACTCGGGGAAGCCGAGGACGACCATCGTCGTGGCGCGGGGCCACGGGACGTTCTCGAGGAGCAGGTTGCGCCGGGCCCAGACCGAGGTCGTCGCGGGGGCGAGGACGATGAGCGCGAGGATGAGGAGCGTCGTCCCCAGCGCCGGTGCGGCGGGGCGGAGGAGGCTCTTCGGGGCGAGGATCCGGCCGGCCCGCAGCGCCTCGGAGAGCCCCGCGGCCTCCGCGATGACCGCGCGCATCATGGCGGGGGATTCGGCGTTCTCGGGATCCTCCATCTGCCGCCTGAACTGCAGGGCGGAAATGAGACGGTCTCTCAACTCCGGCATGCGCCCCTCGGCGGCGAGGGCGAGGTCTTCGTCCGAGATGCGGGTGCGCAGGGGCGCCACCAGGTAGCGGCCGGCCACCGCCGCGAGGGCGAGGATCGCCACGGCGAAGGAGGCATGGCGGACGCCCAGCGGCAGTTTCAGCAGGTAGTCGAGGCCGAACGACAGGAGGAGGAGGGCCGAAGCGGCGAACATGAACCGGAGGGTGCCGTGCAGGAGGCACAGCCGGCGCAGCGCGCCGCGCAGCCCCCCGATCCTTCTCGTGACCGTGCCGAGTTCCAAGGCGCCTCCAGGGTTCTCAGGGTCGGCGGATCCGCGCCGGGTTCGACTCCCGGGTCCCGCGCCAGACCTCCGGCGGCGGGTCGCGGTACGGCTGATAGACCGCGCGGACCTCGTGCTCTCCGGGAGGGAGGTCGAGACCGTCGAGCGCGATCGCGAAGCGGTACTCCTCGCCCGGCGCCAGCGTCCGGTAGAGGGAGTCGCCGGGCCCCCGCGCTCCCGACCGGACCATGGGGCCCCGCACGACCACGGGAAGGCTACCATCCGGGCCCGGAATCAGGAGGGAGTACGCCGCCCGCGCCGGGTCGAACCGCTCCACGGCCAGGGGCTCGGGGGTCTCGTTGGCGAGGACGAGGACGAGCGCATCCCCGTCGGCGAGCAGGCGGACCGCGGGCGCCGAGCACCAGTCGCGCATCCGCCACGGGTCGGCGGGCTCCGGACCGCGGACCACGCGCCCGCGGGCCACGGTCAGCGTGGTCCCGGAATCGAGGCGGACGGACCCGGCGTCCGTCCGCACCTCGACCTTCCCCTCGACGACGGCCACCGTCGTCGTGCGGTCCCCGACGTCGAGGAGCAGGGTCGTGCCCCGGACGAGGACCTCCGCGTCGGGCGTGGCGAACACCATCTCCGTGGCCCCGGGCTCCACCGCCCCGAGGACCCGGCCCGCGGAGACGAAGAGCCGCGAGGGGCCCTCGGCGGCGACCCGGGCGTCCGGGGAGAGGGTGAGGCGCACCGTCCGGTCGCCCGTGAAGCGGGCGGTCGTGAGACCCGCGGCGGTGGGCGGCGTCCGCTCCCCGAGGAGCGCGCCGCCCGGTGGACGGGTGAGGAGGACCGCGAGGACGAGGATGGCGGCGGCGGCCGCCGCCGCCGCGGGGAGGAGACGCCGCAGCGTCGACCGGGAGGCCGCGGGCGAGGTCTCCCCGGCCTCGATCCGGGCGCGGAGGCGGTCGAATGCGCCGGGGGCCGGGGAGGGGAGGGGCAGGACGGAGAGGAGCGCGGAGAGTTCGCGGGCCGCCCGCTCGTCTCCGGCACACGCCGGACAGGCCGCGAGGTGGCTCCGGAGGGCGTCCGCCCTTCCGGGGGGCAGCTCCCCCCGGAGCCCGGCGCAGAGGTCCGCGGCGGCCTGGGCGCAGGCGTGCTTCATGCCCTCACCCCCCGCTCCGGAGCAGGTAGCCGGAGAGCCGTCCGCGGACCGCGGCCTCGGCGTTGGCCATGCGCGACTTCACCGTGCCCACGGGGATGCCGAGGATCTCCGCGATGTCGGCGTACTTCAGGCCGTCCACCTGCCCGAGGACGAACACGAGGCGGAGCTTCTCGGACAGGCCCGCCACCGCCTCCACGACCGCCCGCGAGAGTTCGTGTGCCGCCGCCCGTTCGCTCGGACCGCGGCCGGGGTCGGCCACCTGCTCCCGGAGCCCTCCTGCCTCGCCGCCGGGGGAGGCTTCGAGCGAGGTCGCGGCGATCCGGCGCCGGCGCTTGTCCCGCTCGTTCAGGAAGTGGTTCTTCGCGATCTGGAAGAGCCAGGTCGTGAACTTGCCCTGCGGCCGGTACCCGTGCCGCCCGTTCCAGACCCGCAGGAACGTGTCCTGCACGAGGTCCTCCGCGAACGACCGGTCGTGCACGAGACGGCAGAAGAAGCCCGTCAGCGGCCCCGAGAATCGCGAGAAGACCTCCTCGAAGGCGGCCATGTCGCCGCCCCGCACCCGCACCATCAGTGACTCGTCGGATTCTCGCTGCATGGCCCGAGAGGACCGGACCCTCGTCGCCGCCGCCGGGATCGGAGATCGCCGACTCGTTCATACGAGACAGTAAACCGGCGCCGACCCGAAAAGGTTCAGCGGGGAGGCCCCCGGGCCCCCGGCTTTGAGTTCGCCGGGCCGTCGCGGGCCCTTAGAATCGTCGTTTCCTGACCGCGCACCGGAGGAGCGACCCATGAGCAACTCGATCCCCGCCGTTCCCCTGCCCAAGAACGAACCCGTCCGGGCCTACGGCCCCGGTTCCCCGGAGAAGAAGGCCCTGAAGGCGCGCCTGAAGTCGATGGCCGCCGAGGAGATCGAGATCCCCCTCATCATCGGGGGGAAGGAAGTGCGCACGGGGAACGTCGGGAAGTGCGTGATGCCGTTCGAGCACCGCCACGTCCTCGCCCGCTACCACCAGGCGGGGCCGAAGGAGGTGGCGATGGCCATCGCGGCGGCCAGGGACGCTTTCCGCGCGTGGTCGGAGATGGACTGGGCGGCCCGCGCGTCCGTGTTCCTGAAGGCCGCGGACTATCTGGCCGGGCCCTGGCGCGACACGCTGAACGCCGCCACGATGCTGAACCAGGGGAAGACGGTGTTCCAGGCGGAGATCGACTCGGCCTGCGAGCTCATCGACTTCTACCGGTTCAACCCCTACTACGCGGCGGAGATCTACGCGGAGCAGCCGTGGTCTGCGCCGGGCTGCTGGAACCGCGTGGAGATGCGGCCCCTCGAGGGGTTCATCTTCGCCGTCACGCCGTTCAACTTCACGTCGATCGCGGGCAACCTGCCCACGGCGCCGGCGCTCATGGGCAACGTGTGCCTGTGGAAGCCCGCCTCGTCGGCCATCCTCAACTCCTACTACATCATGAAACTGCTGGAGGAGGCGGGCCTGCCGCCGGGCGTCATCAACCTCGTCCCCGGCCGGGGGAGCCAGGTGGGCGATCCCGTCCTCGATTCCGAGGACTTCGCCGGCGTGCATTTCACGGGGTCCACCGAGGTGTTCCAGAACATGTGGGCCCGGATCGGCCGCAACATCTCCCGCTACAAGGGCTATCCGCGCATCGTGGGGGAGACGGGCGGCAAGGACTTCGTCTTCGCCCACCCCTCCGCCGACGTCCCGGCGCTCGTCACCGCGCTCGTCCGGGGCGCCTTCGAGTACCAGGGCCAGAAGTGCTCGGCGGCTTCCCGGGCGTACATCCCGGCGTCCCTGTGGCCGAAGGTCCGGGACGGCCTCGTCGCGATGCTCGCGGAGGTGAAGATGGGCCCGGTCACGGACTTCACGAACTTCGTGACCGCGGTCATCGACAAGGGCGCCTACGACACGATCAAGGGCTACATCGACCACGCGAAGGGCTCCCCGGACGCCGAGATCGTGGCCGGCGGGCGCTGCGACGACAAGACGGGCTACTACATCGAGCCGACGGTGGTGCTGGCGAAGAGCCCGGACCTCAAGTTGATGAAGGAGGAGATCTTCGGGCCGGTCCTCACCGTGTTCGTGTACGAGGACGCCCGCCTCGACGAGGCGCTCCACCTGTGCGATACCGGTTCGCCCTACGCCCTCACGGGCGCGGTCTTCGCCCAGGACCGGGGCGTCATCGAGCGCCTCGCCGGGGCGCTGCGGCACGCCGCGGGCAACTTCTACATCAACGACAAGCCCACCGGCGCGGTCGTCGGCCAGCAGCCCTTCGGCGGCGGCCGGGCCTCCGGCACGAACGACAAGGCCGGGAGCAAGATGAACCTCCTGCGCTGGTGCAGCCAGCGGACGATCAAGGAGACCTTCGTCCCTCCGACGCACTTCGCCTACCCCTTCATGGCCGAGGAGTAGCCCCGCGACTTGCCGAGGCGGGCGCGATTCTCCGCCGCCGCCGGCCTCCCGGAGGGGGCCGGCGGCGGCTGTCGCCGGCACACCGTCCGCCCTTCGGCGCCGGCGCCTCCGGATCCCCGCCCCTCCTGTGGCGCGAACCGTGCGTGGTTCCCGCCGTTCGATGGCCGGCGGTCGGGGTGCACTGACTCCGTGGTGCGGGTGGGCGTTCTCCCCGACCGCCGGCTACCGTTGGAAGATTGGCAGGTAGCGGTAGGGGATGGAGAGGATGAGGCAGGCCGACGCCGTGGCGTAGGCATCGCCCACGTCCACGACGATGGGCCAGGAGCCGTCCTCGCGCTGCCAGTCCACGAGGTCGGCCTGGACCCTCGAGAAGTAGGTCTCCCACGGCTTGCCGCCCACGATGAACAGCGCCTGCACCGCGTAGTAGTTGCCGTAGTAGAAGAAGTAGTGCTGGCGCGGCGTGGTGCGATAGGTGCCGTTGAGGTAGGCGAGGATCGTGGTGATCCGGGGCGGGGGCTCCTCGCGGAGGAAGCGGGTGATCTTGTGCTCCCGGATGTGGCGCAGGATGTCCTCGTCCGTGTACAGGCCCGCGGAGAACAGCGTGGCGAGGCCGGCGGCGGTGAGCGCGAAGGAGTTGCGCGTCGGGATCGGGTCCTCGCTGCGCCACTGGTAGTCGAAGGAGCCCGGGTCGTCGTAGGGCGCGGTGTTGGCGCTCATCAGGACGTAGTTCACGGCCCGGTCGATCGTCTCCTTCGGGACGCGGATACCGATGTTCCGCGCCGCCCGGAGCGCCATGACCTGGCAGACCGTGATGGACATGTCGGAGTCCATCGCATATGGCGCGTAGCGCCACCCGCCGGTCTGGTTCTGGCACTTCCAGGTGAACTCGGTGGCCCGTTCGAGGGCGGCCCTCGCGCCGGCGTCGCGGGTCATGCCGTAGATCTCGGCGAGGAACAGGGCGCCGAAGGCGTGGGAGTACATCCGGGACTTGTTGTCGGAGATCATCCCGTCCGGCTGCACGCAGGACAGGACGTACCGGAGCGCGCCCTCGACGTTCGCCCCGTACTTGCCGCGGCCCGGCACGTGGCCCGCGGCGAGGAACGCCATGCCCGCGAGGGCCGTCACCCCGGGGTGGCTGACGTCGTCCGCGGTCTTGACGTAGCCCTCGTTGAGCTTGTAGCCGACGTTGGCCTTCCACGCCCCGTTCGGCTGCTGCCGGCGGGCGAGCCAGGCGAGGCCCTTCTCGATGGCGGTCCGGCCCTGCTCGGTGAGCTCCGTCCGCTCCTGCCCGGCGGGAGTCGGCACCTCGTCCTGGGCCCCCGCCCGGGGGAAGGGAACGAGCGGCAGGGCCGCGACCGCCGCGAGGAGGAGGAGGGGCAGGTGTCTCATGCTCGGTTCTCTCGGAACAATATACGTCCGGGGACCGCCCGTGGAGCAGGTCGTCCGGGACGCGGGCCTCACTTCGGGCCGAAAAAGGCCACCTTTCCCGCGGCGTAGATCCCGAAGACCGCGTCCCCGACCACCGGGTAGGTGAACACTCCCGCGAGTTCCGGCGGCGCCAGACGCTGGACGGCGGCGCCGGTGCTCTTGTCCACGAAGATCGTCTCGGACGTCCACGCTCCCTGGCCGAAGTCGAAGGAGTTCATGTGGAAGATGGCGTAGCGCTCGGTGAGGAGCGGCGCCGGGGTGGCGCTCTTCGAGGTGAGCAGGTCGACCCGCCAGAGGATCTCCCCGGTGCGGTTGTCGCGGGCCTCCGCGTAGTAGACCTGGCCCTCGTCACGGCGCCGGACGACGTAGACGCGCTGCTCGTCGGCCGCTTCGCCCTGGTACTGCGGCGGCGCCTTCGGGACGGCGGGCGCGCTCCAGCGCACCTTGCCGTCCGCGGCGTCGATGAACAGCAGGCTCTCGGTGGAATCGATGAGGAACACGCCGCCCGGGGCCGGCACCGCGGTCCGGTAGGGGCGGTCGTTCGGCAGCTCGGTGCTGAAGACCCGCCGGCCGGAGGAGAGGTCGTAGAGCTCGAGCCGCTGGTTGGCGTGCGACAGGAAGAGGGACGATTCGTCGACGAGGAACGGCTCCCGGTACAGGCTGCGCTCCTCCATCTCGACCCGGAACCGCGGCCGCCCGGAGGCCGTGTCGAAGACCTCCACGCCCGCGGGGTCGCGGGAGGAGACGGCCACGGAATCCTCCGTGGTCAGGAGCAGGTCGTGGACCTGGTGGTCGGGGAGCGAGCGCTCCCAGTACACCTCGCCGGACCGGGGGCTCACGGCCCGGAGGAGCACCTCGCTCGGGTCGCGGGGGTCGGCGGAGAGGACGAACACGCTCCCGGGGTTCGCCGCCACGGCGCGCACGGACTGCCGCCCCGGACTGCGCCACAGCGTCTCGCCGGTCGCGGGCGAGAGGCCCGTCAGACCATCGTTGTTGACGAGGACGAGGACGCCCTCGGAGTGCACCGGCCTCGTGACGATGCCGTTCAGAGGGATCTGCCACACCGTCTCCCGGCTCGCGGTGCGCACGGCCCGGAGCACGCCGTTCGTGCCGAGGAGAACGACTCCCTTCATCTCCGGCGGCGGCGGCCCGACCGGGTCGAGGATCCGCACGTAGGCGGTCTCCCCTTCGTCCGCCGTCCACAGCGGCACGAGCGGCAGATCCACCCGCTTCTCGCGGGCCGTGAGCGCGGCGAACTGCTCCTCACGCAGGCGGGCGGCGGCATACTCGCCCGCCCGCACCGGGCGGCCGTCCACGTCGAGAGTGGCGTCCGGGTGGTCGCGGGACAGGCGGATCAGCGCCGAGCGGGCGGAGAGCAGGTACCCCCGCTTCTCGAGCGCCGTGGCGAGGAGGTGGAGCAGCACGGGGGCGCTCTCGTCGTCGGGGAGCTCGGCCTGCACTCGCCGCAGGACGACCGCGGCCCGGCGGTAGTCGCCCTCGGCGAGGAGGAGCCGCCCGAGGGCCACCGCCGCCCGGCCCGCCGCGCCGCTGTTCGGGAACAGCCGGAGGACGGCCTCGTAGCCGTCCGCGGAGCGGGCCTTCTCCGCCCCGCGGAGCAGGGCGGCCGCCCGCTCCTCGAACGAGGCGTAGGCCCCGCGACCGTGCTTCGCGAGGAGCGCGTCGATGCGCCCGCGCGCCCACTTCTCCGAGTCCTCTCCCCCGAGGACCGGCCGGCGGGGGTGCTCGGCGATGACGCGGGTCAGATACCCGATGGCGTCTTCCGCGCGGCCCTCCGCCGCCGCCATCTCGGCGAGGTTCATCAGGGCGAACAGGCCCGCGGGCACCGTCCCGAGAGAGGGGAACTCGTGGGGGACGTCGCGCAGGTCTCCCGCGAGGTCCTCGTAGGTCCGGGCGAGCCGGACCTTGTCGCCCGCCGTGCGGAACAGGTCGGCCATGCGCAGGAGCACGCCGACCTTCGCCGGCGGGTTCGGCGCCACCTCGAGGGCCTTCCCGTAGTCCGCCAGCGCCGCCTCCGACCGGCTCTCCGCGGCCCGCCGGGCTCCCTGGCTCGCGAGCAGGTCGAACAGGCCCTGGCGCGCGGCGGCCGCCACCTTGCCCTGCTCCTCCTCGGGCAGCCCCGCCGAGAGCGCGAGCGCCCGCCGGAAGGCCGCCGCGGCCTCGTCGGCCTTGTCGCGCCGGGTGCAGACCTGGCCGATCTCCAGGGCGAGGCGGGGGTCGCGAGGGTCCGCCTCCTGGCGGCGCCGGAGTTCCGCGTACAGCTTCTCCCACAGCACGCAGGCGGTGATCCGTTCGCGGTGCGCCACGAGAAGGACCTGCCCCGCGAGAACGAGGTTGCCCCCGGCCCCGCTCGCGAGGCCCGGGTCGCCGGAATCCGGAGCGCGGGGGACGTCCACCAGCCGCTTGCCCGACGCGAGATCGAATGCGTAGATGCCCCGCGCCGTCGCCGTCCAGACGGCATCCGTGGCCACGAACCCGCGGCCGATGGCGACTTCCGGCTCCCCTCCCGCCGGCCGGGCGGGGAACTCGCCCTGTCCGCGGCCCCAGGCCACCTTTCCCGTGCGGCGGTGGACGGCGAGCACCTTGGGACCCGCCACGTAGACGAAGTCGCCCGCCGTCCCGAGGAGGTGGCGGTAGATCTCCTCCTCCACCGCGGGATCGCCGCCGTAGAAGAGGAACCTGGTGGCGCCGTCCCGGCGGTCGAGCGCCACGAGGTGGCGGGAATCCGTCGGGGTCAGATAGACGGTGTCCTCGGTGACGATCGGCGGCCCGTTCGCCCACGTCGCTTCGCGTTCGGGCGTCGTGTGCCACTGGATGGCGTAGGGGATGGGGATCTGGGGATAGCCCCGCAGCCAGAGGATCGCCCCGCTGCGGGCGTCCACCGCCGCGGCCACGCCGAGGTTCGTCGAGCAGTAGAGGACGCCGTCGCGCTCGCTCACCGCCCCCGCGGCGAGCTCGATGAGCGGCCGGCCGAACAGGTTCAGTTCCTGCTGGCCGGTGCACAGGCGCGTGTGCCAGCGGATCTTCCCCGTCCGCGCGTCGGCGGCGAGGAGCTCGCAGAAGTAGCGCCCCGATTCGCGGGAGCCGAGGACGTAGACCGAATCGCCGGCGACGAGCGGAGGGGAGTTGGCGTTGAGCCCGCGGAGGACCTCCGCGTCGCCGGGGTCCCGGACCGCGCCGTCCTCGTGGCTCCAGAGGAGGCGGCCGGTCATCGCCTCGAGCGCGAAGAGCCGGCGCTGGGGCATGTAGTAGATCACCGTCCGCCGCATGAACTGCTTGGCGGAGGGGTCGGGCACCTCCGAGGGCACCTCGAGGCAGGCGAACACCGTGTCTCCGGCCACGGCGGGGGACAGGATGGTGCCGCGGTTCGTGAGTCCGGGGGAGAAGCGGAGAGGCCCGTCGAAGGACCAGAGGTGCTTCTCGGTGTACAGGTTCAGCGCGTGCAGGGAGTAGCCGTTGTGGAAGTAGAGCACGCCGTCCCGCACCGTGGGGTGGATCGGCTGGTGCTCCGGCCCGAGGCGCTCGCGCCGGTAGGCGCGGTTGAACGCGAAGAGGTCGCGCTCGTCGTCGTCCTCCTTGTAGGAGAACCGCGTCTCCACGAGCCAGGCGTCCGGCCCCACGCCTCCCGCCAGCGACGGGGCCGGCTCCGCCCGGGCGGCTGTCCGCCCGAACAGCGGCCAGTCACCCGGTTCGGCCGTCTCGCGGACCGGGAGGGAGCGTGCCTCCTCGAGCAGGGGCGCGACGAACGCGCCGAGGGTCGTGGGCCGGCCGCCGACGATGAGCGGCTCCGCGCTCAGGGCGAGGCCGGGTTCGCCAGCCGAGAGGGCCGCGAGGGCGCGGCCGTCGCGCGCCTTCGCCAGCGAGAACACGAGCCGCGCCCGGTCCTCGGGCCGGGCCTCCCCCGGGAAGTCCGCGAGGAGCCGGGTCAGGTGGGTCGCCGCCTCCGCCGGCCGCCCCTCGGACAGGGCGAGCGCGGCGAGGGCCCGCCGCGCCGCGGGGCCCTCCCCGGAGAGGTAGTGGCGCGAGACTACCTCGTCGAGGAGCCTCGCGTCCCGCCGCTCGGCGGCGGTGGCGAGAAGGCGGCGGGCGGGGGGGCCCGCCAGCGTGCGGTAGGCCGTGAGGCCGGCGGTGGGCAGCCCGGCAAGGAACCCGTGGACCCACTCGCGCGCGCCGAGGAACCGCTCGTCCTCCACCTTCCCCACGAGGACGACGGAGTCTCCGTGGAAGTCGAGGATCGTCTGCGCCCGGAGCGCCGCCTTCTCGAAGGCGCCCGCCGCGGCGGCGTTGCGCGCCTCCGTGACGAGGGCGAGGAGCTCCGAGGTGTCCGGCACGGAGTAGGGTTTGCCGATGAAGACGTCCTGGGCGCGGACGGGGGCGAGGACGCCGCCGGCCACGGCGAGCAGGCCCGCGAGCCCCGCGAGGAGGACGGTGCGGAGGAGGGTGCGCGACGCCATCAGCACCTCACAGCAGACGGTACCGCTTGCGGACGAGCCACTCCGCGGCAAGAAGGAGGGTGAAGACGATGGGCACCCAGGGCTCGTCCCACAGGTCCTCGGACCGGACCTCCGAGGAGACGAACACCGACCGGGCGGGGATGGCGCCGGGCAGCGACGCGGCGCGGGAGAGGGGGATCGCTTCGCCGCCGCACTCCCGGGCCATCTCCGCCAGCGCCGGCAGGTCCACGAGGGGGTTCTTCATCTCCTCGGTGGAGAACTCGACCTTGAACAGGCGCTCGGGGCGTTCCTCGTCCCCCGAGGGCGGGGTGGCGGTGACGAGCCAGGTGCCTTCCTTGTGGACGGTCATCCGCTGCGCGTAGTTGCCCGGGTCGCCCGCCACGGCCCGGAGGGCGAGAGGCTGCTCCGAACCGTCCGGGGCGCGCACCACCACGGTCTGGCTCTCCTCGCGCGAGGGGTTGAACTCCTGGTCGAAGACCTCGGCCGAGACCGTGACGGTGTCGCCCACGAAGTACGTGTTGCGGTCGGTGAAGATCTTGAAGCGCTTGTTTCCGCCGAGCAGGCGGTAGGTGGCGAGCGTCCGCAGCGCCTCCCCGTAGAAGCGGTAGTGGTAGCGGTCCCCGAAGCAGAAGCGGAGGCGCCACAGCTCGTCGACTCCGACGAACAGCGACCGGCCGGCGCCGTAGTTCATCGTGGCGACGAGGACGTGCGGGCCGTACTTGTTGCGGTTGTCGCTGTACTCGCCGGGATGCCGCGCCAGCACCGTCGCCGTGGGCTTCGCGCGCTCCACCGGGTAGTACCAGAACTGCCCGGAGAACCGGTCCTTCTCCCAGATCTGCCGCGAGAGGTCCGGGTCGTCCTCCAGCATCATGACCGGGTGCCGGCGGCCCTCCTCCGTGAGGACCATGTTGAAGGAGCGCGTCCCGTCCGCGGGCGACCGCCGCTCCTCGTCGACGCTCAGCGTCACCGGGAGGACGGCCGCGAGCGGGGTGTTCTGATAGGACCGCGGGGAGTCGTAGGGGCCGGCGATCATGATGAAGCCGCCGCCCTCCTCCACGAACTCGCGGATGTGCTCGAGGATGCGCTTGCTCTCGACCTCGTCCTTGCCGAGCCGCGTCCAGTCGACGTCGCCGAACACGATGACGTCGTAGTCGAAGATCTCCTCCTTCGCGGTGGGGAAACGCTGGCGCGGCGCGAGGCCCGGGCTCATGGGCTGCACCGCGCCTTCCGGGTCCGCGTCCAGGTTGAGGCAGTGCGCGAGCACCGTCTCGGTGTCGCGCACGAGGGAGTTCTTCAGGTAGCGGTACTCCCAGCGCGGGTACCCGTCGGCGAACAGGACCTTGATCTTCTTGTCGACGACCCGGAGACGGTGCGTCAGCGCGTTGTCGGCCTCGATCTTCTCCCCGGGGCGCACGGGGATGCCGATCGAGAGGGTGTAGGACCCGGGGCGCTCGAACTTGTGCGTGAGGCGAACCACCTGCTCCGTGTCCTCCTCGCCGAGGAGGACGTCTCCTCCGCGCGCGGGCAGGTCTTCCGGCGCGCCGCCGTCGGGGGGCAGCACCGAGATGCGCGCGGAGACCATCTCTCCCGCGTAGCCGCGGTGCGAGACCGTGAACTCGAAGGTGACGTCGTCCCCGCGCAGGACGACCTCCTTGGCCCGCAGGTTCGCCACGTGGACGTTGCGCGGGCGGTCGGGGTCGCCGGCGGCGACGAGGTACAGCGGCACGCGGGGCTGCATCCCGCCCGCCTTGCGCGCGGCCTCCAGGGCGCCCACCGTGCCGCCCGTCTGGCGGCCGTCGGTGAAGACCACGACGCCGGCGAGCGGTTCGTCGCGCAGTCGGAACTCGTCGAGGACCTCGGAGACCGCCGTCCCGAGGAACGTCACCGGCCCCTCGCCCCGGAGCTCGGCGATCCGCGCCGCGAGCGCCCGGCGGGTCTCCGGCGAATCGAAGCCCTCCGCGGCCGCCGCGAGCAGCTCCGGCCGCTCGGCGAACGTGTACAGGTGCAGGTGGAACTGCTCGGCGAGGCGGTCGAGGATCCGCGCCTCCTCGTTCCCGAGGACCCGCTTGACGAGCGCGAGCCGGCTCAGCGCGGAGGGCGATTCACCCGCGAGCAGCGCCGCCTCGCGCATCTCCGCCTCCCGCGCCCGGTCCCCGTAGGCGTCGCGGAACTCCATGGATGCCGAGGTGTCGAGGAGCACGACGAGGTGGCTCTTCACGAGGCGGCGGACGCTGGTCTCGGCGTAGGGCTGGAAGAGCAGGAGGAGGACGAACGCGAGGGCGGCGAAACGCAGGGCCGAGAGGAGGCGCTTGGCGCCGGGGGGGGCCGATTCGGCTTCCCGCCGGTAGATCCACCAGACGAAGACCGCGGCAGCGGGCAGGAGGACCATGAACAGGAGCCACAGCGGAGGCAGCGCTCGGAAGCGGAGCGCCGTCTCCTCGGGGCCCGTGGCGATGAGGAGGTGGAGGCCGGCGGTCACGGTACCACCTCCTCGTGGCGGACCTTCCGCGAGTAGTCGCCGAACCGCCGCGCGATGAGCATCTCGATGGCCAGCAGCGCGAGGACGAGGAACGCGAGGGGTTTCCAGAACTCGTTCCCGGACCCGTCCTCGCTCCCGGCGCCCTCCCCGCCGAACGTGGTAGCGCAGGTGAGGTCGATGCCCGAGTACCGCGAGACCACCTCGTCGCCGGAGATCCGCCGGATGTCGCCCTCGCGGGCGTCCACGTTCACCGCGAAGTGCTCGGCGAAGCCGCGCGTCCCGGCGTCGATGGCGCTGGACCCCGGGAGGCGGAACTCCGCGCGGTAGAGCCCCGGGTCGCCCGTGTCGCGGAACAGCACGCGGGCTCCCCGCTCTGCCGCGATGATCGCGGCCTTCACCCGCCCGCCCGCGGGAGTGGACACGTCCACGTCCACCACGGTGTCCGAGAGATCCCGCTCGTAGGCCTCGAACGGGGTCAGGTTCGCCCGCCCCGGCTCCTGGCGCGTGGCGTAGTAGACCGTCTCGTGCATGAGCGGGACGATCATGACGCGGGGGAGGTCGCTCCAGTCGAGGTCGGCGGCGGTGGTGAACAGGAGCACGCGGCCCGCCCCGAACCTCTTCTCCACGAGGGCCGGCCGCTTCTCGGCGTCGGTGTAGCGCAGCAGGACCGTGGAGGAGGGCGGCGCGGCCACCGGGTAGAAGCCCCACACCTTCGGCGCGAGGGCCTTCATGAACCCCTCGGGGTCCGTCGCCGGGCCGAAGATGGCGTCGAGGAGCGGGTGCGGCAGGAGGTCCGCGAGGTCGAACGTGACCTTCGTCTGCTCGCGCTCCGTCACCACCGGCTGGGCGGCGACCTGCGCGGGCAGGAGCCCCTCTCCGTCCTTCCAGAAGTCCCGGTTGACCAGCCCGGGGTCCGTGCGGTCGCCGAGGAAGACGACGAGGCCGCCGCCGCCGGCCACGAACTCCTCGATCTGCCGCACCTTGTCCTCGCGGACCCGCTCCACGTTGGCGAGGACGAGCAGGTCGACGTTCTCGAGGGTGCGGGTGAGGAACCCGAGGTAGTCGACGGCTTCGAACTCGATCCGGTCGGGCTTCGGGGCGATGGCGAACCGGAGGAAGCGCGTCTCGGGGCTCAGGCCGCGATCGGGCTGGGGGTCGCCGTCCACGGCGAGGACCCGCAGGCGCTCCCGGACCCGGCCGGCGTACACGCGGATGTCGTCCGCGGCCAGGGCGTCGGCGGGCAGCTCCGCGGAGAAGGAACGGGGCCCGGCGGCCAGCGGCGGGTACTCGAACGTGGCCACCGCCTCCGCGGGGCGGCCGCGGTCCGGCGCCGGGGGCAGGTCCACCCGGGTGGAGCCCTTCATCTCGCCGTCCGCGCGGAAGACGACGTCCAGGGACAGCGGGCGCGGGCCGTAGTTGGCCACGCGGGCGGCGAAGACCTCCTGGTTCCGCTCCACCAGCGGCCGGTCCTCCGCGGGCGCCAGCGTGAGGACGGCCGCGTTGGCCGGGTCGGGGGCGCCGACGTCGAGGAGCGTGATCCGGGCGCCCTTGCGCCGGACCTCCTCGAGGAGGTCGCGCAGGGTGCGCTCGCGCGACCCGGCGCCCTCCGCGTCGCCGGCCCCCTCCGGCGCGTCGCTCTCGAACGCCCGGCGGCAGAAATCGGTGACGAGGACGACCTGCTGGCCGGGCCGCTGGTCCGCCAGTTCGTCGGCCACCACGGCGAGGGCGTCCGCGAGCCTCGACGCGCCGGCCGAGGGCTTGCCCGCCGACAGCCGGCCGAGGACCGCGCTGAGCTTCTCGCGGTCGGTGGAATCCCGCAGCACGGCGCGCGGCGTCCCCGGCCGGGAGCCGGCGAAGTCGTCGTTCGTCAGGTACAGCGTCATCGAGTCTTCCCGGCCCATCGCGGCGACGATGCGCTGGATCTCCCGGACCCCCCGCTCGAAGGGGCTCGACAGCCCCTCGTTGAGCCCCATGGAGTAGGAGTTGTCGAGGAGCACCGCGTAGTGGTCGCTCTGGTCCGTGAGCGCCCCGGCCACGGCGCCGGTGAGGAGGGGGCGGGCCACGGCCAGGACGAGGAGCAGGATCAGGGCCGTCCGCACGATGAGGAGCAGGAGGTTCTCCACCCGGAGCCGCTTCTGGTTCTTGCGGAAGGCCGCGCGCAGGAACTCCTGCGCCGCCCAGCGGACGGTGCGGTAGCGGCGGCGGTTCAGGAGGTGGATGACGATGGGCACGGCGCCGAGCGCCAGGAGCCACAGGAGGCCGGGGTTGAGGAAGGCGCTCATCGCGTGCCGGCCCTCCGCGCGAGGTAGGAGGACAGCGCCACGTCGAGGGGCGTCGAGGTGTCGAGGAGCACGTAGTCGATGCGGTTGGCGGTGCACCCGCGCTGGATCGCCCGGCGGAACCGTCCGATCTCCTCGAGATACCCCTCCTTCAGCGAGCGCGGGTTGACGACGAGGTCGCCCTGCTCCTCGAGGCCGAGGAAGCGCGTCATCCGCTCGAACGGGAAAGTCAGCTCCAGGTGGTCGAGGACGTGGAACACGATGACGTCGTGCCGGCGGTGGGCGAGGTGCCGGAGGCCGTCGAGGACGCGCTGCGGGTCGTCGAAGAGGTCCGAGATGACGACGACGAGGCCGCGCTTCTGGATGCTCGCCGCCACCTCGTCGAGGACGCGGCCCACGTTCGTCTTCCGCCGCCCGCCGGTCTCCGACAGCGTGTGGAAGATGGCCCGCAGGTGGCTGCCGTGCGAGCCGGGCGGCAGGTTCGCCCGCACGGCGTCATCGAAGGTGATGAGGCCCGCGGAGTCCTGCTGCTGGACGATGAGGTAGGCGAGGGCGGCGGCGACCATCCGGCCGTACTCCACCTTGCTCGTGCCGTCGCCGGAGAAGTCCATCGACTCCGACACGTCGAGGACCAGGTGGGCGACGAGGTTCGTCTCCTCCTCGTACTGCTTGATGTAGAAGCGGTCCGTCCGGCCGAACACCTTCCAGTCCACGTAGCGGATGTCGTCGCCGGGGGCGTACTCGCGGTGCTCCGCGAACTCCACCGAGAACCCGTGGTAGGGGCTCTTGTGGAGGCCCGAGATGTAGCCCTCGACGATGAGCCGCGCCTTGAGGTCGAGGCGCGAGATCTTGTTCAGCGTCTTCGGGTCGAGGAAGCGCCTCGGATCGTCGGGACGGACGGCCGCCATTCAGTTCCCCCGTCGGAGAGAGTCCGCGGACTCAGGCATCCCGGCCCCGCAGGACCTCGGGCAGGCGGCGGTCGGAGAGGGCGCCGCTCTCGTGGGCCGGGATCTCCTTCAGGAGCCGGTCGATGATGTGGTCGGGGGTGATGCCCTCCGCTTCCGCCGAGAAGTTGGTGATGATCCGGTGCCGGAGCACGGGGTGCGCCACCGCGCGGATGTCCTCCGTGGAGACGTAGAAGCGGCCGGACAGCAGCGCGCGCGCCTTCCCCCCGAGGATCAGGTACTGGCTGGCGCGCGGTCCCGCGCCCCACGCCACCCAGTTCTTCACGAACTCGGGGGCCTCCGGCTTGGTGACCCGCGTCATCCTCGTCAGTTTGAGGACGTACTCGATCACATGGTCCGCCACCGGCACTTTCCGCACCGTCTCCTGGAGGGCGAGGATGTCCTCGCCGGAGAGGACCTTCTCGAGGTGCGCCTCGTACGTCGCCGTGGTGAGGCGGACGATGTCGAGCTCCTCGTTCTCCTCCGGGTAGTCCACGAAGATGTTGAACATGAACCGGTCGAGCTGGGCTTCCGGCAGCGGGTAGGTGCCCTCCTGCTCGATGGGGTTCTCGGTGGCGAGCACGAAGAAGGGCGCCGGGAGGGGGTGCTTCTTCCCGCCGGCCGTGACCTGGCGCTCCTGCATGGCCTCGAGGAGGGCGGCCTGGGTCTTCGGCGGCGTGCGGTTGATCTCGTCCGCCAGCACGACGTTGGCGAACACCGGCCCGCGGATGAACTTGAACTCGCGCTGGCCGCTCGCCCGGTCCTCCTGGATGACCTCGGTGCCGGTGATGTCGCTCGGCATGAGGTCCGGCGTGAACTGGATGCGGGAGAAGGACAGCGAGAGCGTCTGGGCCAGCGTGGAGATCATCAGCGTCTTGGCGAGCCCGGGCACCCCGACGAGGAGGCAGTGGCCGCGGGAGAAGATCGCGATGAGCAGTTCCTCGAGCACGCGCTCCTGCCCGACGATCACCTTCCTCAGTTCGGACCGGATGGTGTCGTAGCCGCGGCGGAGCTTCTCCACGGCCTCCAGTTCCTGTCCTCCGACCCCGGCGTTCTCGGTCATCGAAGACTCCCTGTGGACGAGCGTCCCGCGGCAGGCGGGTAACCGGAGGATGATACGGGTCAGTCGCCCTTTTCCGGCGGGTCTTTCCGGTCGAAGGGCGGCCCGAAGACCGCCACGAAGTCCTCGCCCGCGGTGACGAGCCACGGACCGGCCACCGCCACGTTGCCCGCGAGCGTCCGTCCGCCGGACCGCGCGAGGAGCGCGTCGTCGGTGAAGTCCACGAGGCGGTCGGCGCGGCCGTCGGCGAGGGAGACCCGGTAGAGGGCCTTGGCGGTGGGGAAGTACGCGAAGTCCCCCCCGATCGCGCCGCGGCCGCAGGGGGCGTCCTCCTCGATGGGGGCGCGCCAGCGGACGCGCCGGGTCTCCGGGGGCCGGCCCGGTTCCGATCCCGCCCGGACGGCGAACAGCGGCGGCTCTCCGCGTGAGCGGCAGGACCCGGCGAGGAAGGCCACCCCGTCGCGCAGCCCGAGGAGGTACCGGGGATCGAACCCCAGGGCGACGTCGTCGAGCGAGAACGCCCCGTGCTCCACGAAGCCCGTGGCGGGGTCCGGGAGGTGGAAGAACACGAGGAGCTGCTCGGAGTCCATGGGCGCCACGCAGAGGAACCGGTCGTCGAGCACGGGGGCGTTCGCGAACCACGTCCGTCCGCTGACGACCTCGCGCCGGAAGACGTCGTAGCGCTCGCGGGCCTCCTCGTAGGCGTGGGTCCACAGCGTCTCGCCGGACTCCGCGTCCAGCGCGGCCACCGCGCCGGCGTTGGTGCAGACGTAGACGACGCCGTGACGCACGGCCACCGGGGAAGCCTCCGCGTCCGCGTACTCGTACTCCCCGACGCGTCGCCCCTGGCCGCGCGCCACGAACGTCCGCCACGCGGGGCGGAGGATCTCGCCCTCCCCCGCGCGCTCGAAACAGAATACGAACGTCTCGGTGAGGCCCGTGAAGCGCGTGCCGGTGACGTACACGCGGTCCCCGACCGCCGCCGGCGCCCCGCAGAACGTGAAGTCCTCCACCAGGGCGGCGGCCAGCGGGTCCGCGCCGCCGCGCTGGTCCAGCAGCGCACCCTCCCTCGGCAGGGAGAGGGCGAGGAGGGTCTTCCGGACGAGCTCGTCGGAAGTCGGGGTCTCGAACATGATCCCGACGTCGTGGTCGCGGAAGGGGAGCACGACGACGTCTCCCGAGAGCGTCGCGAACATCGGGGGCAGTCCCTCGGAGAAGACGATCTTGTCGAGGTCCTCCCCGCCGGGGAACACCCAGCGCGGTTCGGGGGCCGCCGCGGGCCGCCGGCCGGCCTCGGGCAGCGGGAGCGCGAGGACGGCGAGGTGGGTGGCCGTCACCACGAGGCCGCCGGAGACGACGGGGTGGAACGGCAGCCGGGGAGAGTCCTGCGCCGGGCCCGGCTCGCCGGGAAGCGTCCCCGGGAGATCGAACACGTAGTACAGGTCGAGGGGGCCCGCCGGTCCCGACCCGCCTCCGGACCGCGCGGCGGAGCCGCCGAGCGTGGGCCAGGTCGCCGCGGCGGCGGGCGGCGCGATGCGCCGCGCGAGGTCGAGGACCTCCGAGAGAGGACGCTCCGCGCCGCCGAGGGTCACCGGCACGGCCGCGTCGGCGGCGGCCTGCCCGGCGACCTCGGCGAGAAGAGCCCGGTCGCCGAGGCCCGCCGCCGCCAGCGCGGCCCGGGCCAGGACGTCCGCCCGCCGCACGCCCGGGATGTCGCCCGCGGGGTAGAGGCGGAGGATCTCGAGGAGGTGCCGCAGGGCCGTGTCGTGGTCCCCGCGCGACAGGGCGCGCGTGCCGAGCGCCAGCCGCGCCGGCGCACCCGCCGAGGAGAGGGCGTACCGCCTCGCCACGAGGTCGATCCCCCGGGCGTCTCCGCTCCGCAGGGCCGTGTCCAGGGCCGCCCGGGCCCGGGGGTCCGTCAGCCGCCGGTAGGCGGCGAGCCCCTCGGGGGGCCAGGAGCGGAGGCGGGCATTCACGTACTCGCGCACGCCGAGGTAGGTGCGCCGGCCGACGCGGACCACCTGGCCGGTGGCGAGGTCCGCGGCCTCCTGCAGCAGGGGCACGGCCCGCGCGTGGTCTCCGGCGGCGGCGGCGGCGCCGGCGTCCTCGAGGAGGGTCCCGATCCTCTCGTCGTAGGCGTCGAACAGGTCGCGCCCGGCCTCGGGCAGCGGGTCGCGCCCCGGCGCACCGGGGAGGCCGGGGCAGAGGAGGAGCACGAGGACGAGCCCGGGGAGGGCGGCGGGGAACGGTAGGCGACGGGCCATTCCCGGCCGATTCTAAACCGGCGGCGCCGGAGGGGGGACTTCTGGGCGCCGGAGACCCTCCGAAACCGGTCCCCTTCCGCGTGGGGAAACTGTTAATTTCGCCGGATCTTCGTCCGTTTTCGGGAGGTGCAGTCCATGCCGTCTCGTGCGCGCCTGGTGCCCGTCGTCCTCGTCCTGTCGCTCCTGGTCCCCGCGCTCGGTGGGGCCGCCCTCGCCGACGAGGGCGCCTCCTCGGTGGAGGAGCGCCTCCGCGCCCTGGAGCGGCGCGTCCTCGAACAGGATCAGGAGATCCAGCGGCTCCGGACGGCGCTCGAAGAGCAGGCCGCCGCGGGGGTCGCGCTCTCCGACGAGCTCGACCGGTTCATCGCCAAGACCGAGGACGAGGCGTTCTGGCAGCAGCCGGGAACTTTGCGGGCGTACTTCAAGGATGGTTTCTTCCTCGGGTCCCCCGACGGCTCCACGGAGTTCCGGATCGGGGCCTTCGTCAACGCCGACTTCGCCTGCTTCGACGCCGACACGACGCTCGAAGAGGAGACGAAGGAGTACACCGCCGGCACGGAGTTCCGGCGCGCCCGGCTGTACGTCCAGGGCAAGGTCTACGAGACCACCACCTTCCGCGTGGAGTTCGACTTCGCCAACGGGGCGGTGGCCTACAAGGACGTCTACTTCGGCCTGACCGGGGTTCCGGTGCTGGGCACTCTCTCGGTCGGTCACCAGCGCGAGCCGATGAGCCTCGAGCAGCTCACGAGCACCACGGCGACCACCTTCATGGAACTGTCCCTCGCCGACTGTCTCGTGCCCGGCCGGAACATGGGTCTCCGGGCGGACAACAGCGCCCTCGACGGGCGCCTCTTCTGGGGGGCCGGCCTGTTCTTCGACACCGACGACTCTGCCACCGGGACCATGGGCCCCGTCCTCACGGCGCGCGTGGCCGGCCTGCTCTACGAGGACGCGGAGGCGAAGCGGTACTTCCAGATCGGAGCCTCCGCGAGCCACCGCAAGCCGCACAACGAGACGTTCCGGTTCTCCACGCGCCCGGAGGCGCACCTCGCGCCGAAGATCGCCGACACGGAGGACTTCGAGGCCGATTCGGCGGGCCTCGGGGCGCTGGAGGCGGTGTTCGTGGCGGGGCCGTTCTCCGTCCAGGCGGAGTACATGCTGTTCGTGGCGGATGACGCTTCCGGCCGCGACCCCTCCTTCTCCGGCGGCTACGTGTACGCCTCGTACTTCCTGACGGGGGAGAGCCGGCCGCTCGCGAAGAGCGTGTTCGCCAAGCCGAAGCCGGCCGAGATCTTCCCGGCGAAGGGGGCGGGGGCGGTGGAGCTGGCCGCCCGCTGGTCGTGGCTCGACCTCACCGCCGGCGAGGTCGAAGGCGGCGACGTGAAGGATGCCACGGTCGGCGTGAACTGGTACCTGAGCCCGCTGGTGAAGGTCATGCTGAACTGGGTGCACGCCCGCCGCCGGCACGCCGGGGAGGTGGACGTCGTGGAGATGCGCTTCCAGTTCGACTTCTGAGTTCGCTTGACAAGGTCCGCCCGCGGCGTGTTCCCTTGTGGGCATGGCACGCACACGGGAGACGGAAGCGCTGGTGGTGGGGGCGGGGCCGGTCGGCCAGTTCGCGGCGCTCGCCCTGGCCCGCCGTGGCGTCGGGACGCGGATCATCGATGCCGATTTCCGGACGGTGGCGCTCTCCTACGCCCTGGCGCTCCATCCGCGCTCCATCGAGCACCTGGAGGCCGACGGGGTCGCCGCGGGCCTCGTCGAGCGGGGCCGCCGGATCTCGCGGATCGCGTTCTACGACGGGGAGGTGCGCCGGGCCGTGGTGGACCTCGCGGCGTCGCCGGCGCGGCACCCCTATCTGCTCGTCGTGCCGCAGAGCGCCATCGAGGCCGCCCTCGAGCGCGCCCTCCGGGACCGCGGGGTCGCCGTGGAGTGGAGCCGGGAACTGGCCGCGCTGGAACCCGACGGCGAGGTCCTCCGCGCCTCGGTGGACGTGCTCGAGAAGACCTCCACGGGGTACGCGGTCGCCTCGACCGAGTGGTCCGTGGAGCGCCGGGAGACGTTCGCCGCGCGTCTCGTGGTCGGCGCGGACGGCCATCGCTCGGCCGTCCGGCGGCTCCTCGGCGTCCGGTTCCCGGAGACCTCGCCCGCCGAGCACTACGCCGTGTTCGAGTTCGACGCCGAGCTCGACGAACCCGAGGAGGTGCGGGTCGTGTTCTCCCCCGGCGGCCGCTGCGTCCTGTGGCCGCTCCCCGGCCGGCGCTGCCGCTTCTCCTTCGAACTGCCCCCCGCGAGCGAGGCGCTCGCCGACCGCGTGAAGAGCCGCGTCGGGGTCCAGATCGGCAAGGGGATCTACCCGCACCTGACGCGGGAGGACCTCTACGCGTTCATCGCGGAGCGCGCCCCGTGGTTCACGGCGGAGGTGGGGGACGTGCGGTGGTCGCTGCTCGTGCGCTTCCCCAAGTGTCTCGCGGAGTCCTTCGGCCGCGGCGGTGCGTGGCTCATGGGGGACGCCGCGCACACGCTGGGACCGGTGGGGATCCTCAGCATGAACCTCGGCTTCCTCGAGGCGGCCGACTTCGGCGAGCGGGCGGAAGCCGTTCTGCGCGGTCGGGCGGCACCGGGCGACCTCGCGGAGTACGGTCGCCGGTGGTCCGCCGAGTGCCGGGCCCGGATGGGGATCGAGGGCGCCCCTCCCGCGGGGAGCGTGGCGGACCCGTGGCTGCGCGACCACCTCGATGCCGTGCTGCCGTGCATCCCCGCCACCGGCGGCGACCTCGCGGGACCACCTCGATGCCGTGCTGCCGTGCATCCCCGCCACCGGCGGCGACCTCGCGGCGGTCCTGGCCGGGCGTCGCCCGTGATGCGGGCCCTCTGCCTCGCGCGGCCGGGCCCGCTCGGTTCCTCGCCGCTCCGCATCGTGGACCGGCCCCGCCCCGAACCGGGCCCGGGCGAGGTCCGCCTCCGGGTCCGCGTCAACGGCCTCTGCCGCACGGACCTCCACCTCGTCCTCGGCGAGCTCGTCCCTCCCGCGTATCCCGTGGTCCCCGGCCACCAGGCGGTGGGCCTGGTGGACGCGGTCGGCGCCGGCGCGGCGCGCTTCGCCCCCGGGGACCGCGTCGGCGCATCGTGGCTGGCGGGGACCTGCGGCGGGTGCCCGGACTGCCGGCGCGGCGACGAGAACCTCTGTCCGTCCTCCCGCTACACGGGGTTTCACCGCGACGGGGGTCTCGCGGAGTACCTCGTGGCGCGGGAGGAGTTCGTCCACCCGGTCCCCGCGGCCTTCGACGACGCGCACGCGGCGCCGCTGCTCTGCGCCGGGATCATCGGCTACCGGGCGCTGCGGCGGGCCCGCGTGGCTCCGGGGGACCGGGTGGGGCTGTACGGGTTCGGGGCCGCGGCGCACATCGCGATCCAGGTGCTGCGCCACTGGTCGTGCGAGGTGCACGTGGTCACCCGCGGGGAGCGCCAGCGGGCGATGGCCCTCGGGATGGGGGCCGCCTCCGCCGGGGGGCCGGAGGACGACCCGCCCGCGGTCCTCGACCGCGCGGTGATCTTCGCCTCGGCGGGGGGCCTCGTGCCGCGGGCCCTGCGCGCCGTGCGGCCGGGCGGCACCGTGGCCTCCGCCGCCATCCACATGACGCCCGTGCCGGAGATGGACTACGGCCCCTGCCTCTTCGGGGAGCGGACGCTGACGACCGCGACCGCCAACACCCGGGCCGACGCCGAGGCGCTCCTCCGGCTCGCGGCGGAGATCCCGGTGCGCACCGAGGTGACGGAGTACCCGTTCGAAGAGGTCCATCGGGCCCTCGAGGACCTGGACGCCGACCGCCTGCGGGGCGCCGCCGTGCTGCGGGTTTCCCGCGTCTCTTGACGAACGACCGTTCGCGTGTTCCACTGGCCGGCACACCTGCGGAAGGAGGCCGTCATGAGGCGGAACTGGTTGCGATTGAGTCTGATCATCGTCGTGGCGCTGGCGGTGCGCTCCGCGGCGGCCAACGGCGGCCTGCCCCCGATCGAGCAGAGCGAGTGGGACCAGTACCTGCTCGAGTTGACGAACCGCGCCCGGGCCGACCCCGACGCCGAGGCGGCACGGTTCGGCATCGACCTGAACGAGGGCCTGACGCCGGGGACGATCGCCTCCGGCCCGCGGCAGCCGCTGGCGTTCCACGGCGTCGCGAGCCGCGCCGCGTACCTGCACACGGAGGACATCCTCGCGAACATGACGGCGCTGCCCCCGGACCACCGCGGGTCCGACGGGCGCGACCCCGGCCAGCGCCTCACCGACGCCGGGGTGGTGTACTCGGGCTACTCGGAGAACAACTCCTGGTCCTCCGCGTCGGCGATCAGCAAGGCCGCCGTGGACCAGCTGCACCTGCTCCTGTTCAAGGACTTCACGTCGTCATTCCAGGTCGTGGGCCGCGGGCATCGCAAGGTGATCCTCAACGGCGCCCGCAACCAGGTGGGTGTCGCGGCGCTCGCCGGCCTCCTCGGCTCGAAGAAGGTGGCGATCTGCACCGAGGACTACGTCACCACCAGCCAGGTGTTCATCACGGGGGTCGTCTTCTCCGACGTCGTCCTCGCCGACGGCTTCTACACGCCGGGCGAGGGGCTGCGGAACGTGCAGGTGCAGGCGGTGCGCACCTCCGACGCCCTGACCCTGTCGACCTGGCCGGGCTATGCCGGCGGGTACGCCATCGCCGCTCCGCCGGGGACGTATGACGTGACGGCGAGCGGCGGGCAGTTCACGTCGCCCCAGACCGTGTTCGGCGTCGTCGTCGGCAGCGAGAACGTGAAGGTGGACTTCATGACCACCGGCGTCACGCCCCTGCCCATGCCGAAGTTCCAGGTGCTGTCCGCCGGCGGGAAGGCCCTCACCGGGGGCGGCTACTCCCTCGCCCTGAAGAAGTGCATCCTGAGCCCGGGCATGCCCTACATCTACGCCTCGGACGTCGACGACCTCGTGGTCCGGATCGACGGCGTCCCGTTCTTCGCCGCCGCGGACCGGGCCGCCGTGAAGTCCACGCTGAACGCCGACGGGCGGGTGCTGAAACTCGGGATCACCGACACGTCCGGCAACAAGCTCGCCCTGGACGTGGTGAAGCGGACCCTGAAGATCGCGATGAAGGCGGCCCCCGGCATCAACCCGGGGGACGGCACGGTGGTGATCGAGATCCTCGGCGACACGTTCATGGCCACCGTCAGGCCGGCGGCGCTCATCGTGGGGACGAAGCTCCTGCTGAGGCCGGCCGTGGGCGAAGTCTCGCTCCCCTGAGCCCTCCGAGCGACTAAGATGGAGCGCTCCGGGAGGATCCCATGGCCCGCCTGTCCCGCTGCGCCCTGCTCGTTCTCCTCGTCTTCGCCCCCGCCGCGCCGCCGGTCCTCGCCAGCGGCGCTCCGGCGGGTCCGAACCAGTACGAGCAGTACCTGATCGAACTCGTCAATCGCGCGCGGGCCGATCCCGCGGCGGAGGCGGCGCGCCTCGGCATCGACCTCAACGAGGGCCTCCCGGCGGGCACCATCGCCCCCGGCGCGCGGATCCCGCTGGGCACGCCCGCCGCGGCGCAGCAGGCGGCGGCCCTGTTCGCCGCCGACATCCTCCTCAACCCCGCCGGTTACGGCAGCCACGTCGACTCCCAGGGCCGCGGTCTCAACGATCGCATGGAGGATGCCGGGATCGCGGACTACTCGCAGGGGCGGGAGAGCAACGCCTCGATGACGGCCACCGCCCAGAACGCGACCGCGATCCGCACGCTCTACGAGTGGCTCTTCCGCTCGCAGACGGTCTCCTCGCGCACCCACCGCGTGGACATGCTCCGGGACACCGTCTACGTCACGGCCGCCGGCTGCGTCTTCGGGAAGTACAACGGCAAGAGCACCTCGCTCGCGGTGGTGGACTACCTCGAGTACCTGTCCGCCTACGTGCCGGTCTACCTCCTCGGCGTCGTGTACGCCGACCAGATCAGCGACGACGACTTCTTCACCCCCGGCGAGGGGCTCGCGGGCGTCTCGGTGCAGGCCGTCCGCGTCTCGGACGCGCTGACCGTGAACGCGACCACCTCCGAGGGCGGCGGGTACTCGGTGCTCATCCCCGACGGTACGTGGAACATCACGGTCTCCGGCGGTCTCCTTCCCGGGCCGCTGACGGCGAACGGCGTCGTGGTGGCGGGGAGCAGCGTGAAGCGGGACTTCGCGACCACGGGGGTCGACCTGCCGATCCCGCGCGAGATCCGCATGGTCTCCGGCAGCGGCAAGGCCGCGAAGACCGGGGGCTACTCGCTCGCCGTGAAGTCGATGTGGTACGACCCGGCCCTCTCGACGCTCTCCGACGCGGACGTGGCGGCGCTCGAGGTGACCGTGGACGGCGTCAGCCTGTTCACCGAGGGCGCCGGGCGCAAGAGCACGAAGGTCAAGCGCGACGCCGGTGGGGGCATCGTCTCGGTGACCATCGCCGACCTCGCGGGCAACAAGCTGACCGTCGATCTCGTCAAGCACCTCGTGAAGATGACCGTGAAGTCGGCCCCCGGCCTCGACCTCGGCGACGGGGAGGTCGTGATCCACATCCTGACCTCCGCGCTCCTCGGCCGCGTCAACGTGCCGGCGACGCTGTCCGGCACGAAGTACGTCCTGCAGCCGGCCACCGGCGACTTCGAGGACTGACCGGGCTTCGCCGCGGAAGGCGGCCGACCGCATGGGCAGCGCGAGGAGGGAACGCCGGTTCGTGACGGTGGCCGTCGTGGGCGCGATCTTCCTCGCCGCCCTCGACGTGACCGCCGTGGCCCCGGCCATGCCGGGGATCGTGGGATCCCTCGGGGGCGGCGGGCTGTTCTCGTGGGCGTTCAGCGTCTACATGCTCTTCTCCACCACCACCGTGCCGGTGTTCGGCCGTCTCGCCGACCGGCGCGGCCGCAAGCCCGTCTTCCTCGCCGGGGTGGGGTTGTTCGCGGCGGGATCGGCGGCGTGCGCCGCCGCGCAGACGATGCCCCTCTTCCTCGCCGCACGGGCCCTGCAGGGCCTCGGGGCCGGCGCCCTCATGCCCACCGCGTTCACCATCGTCGGCGACCTGTACGATCTCCGCGCCAGGCCCCGGGTGCAGGGAGCCATCTCCGGCGTGTGGGGCCTCGCCAGCATCGCGGGCCCTCTCGCGGGCGGCGCCCTCGTGGAGACGGTGGGGTGGCGGTGGCTGTTCCTCGTGAACCTCCCGATCGGGGTCGCCGTGGCCGTCGTCCTGGCGCTGTGTCTGCGCGAGGAGGGCTACCCGCGGGAGGGCGGCCGCATCGACATCGCCGGCGGCACGCTGTTCTCGGGGGCCGTCATCCTGTTCCTCGTCGGCCTCAAGACGACCGGCGCCGCGAGCGTCGCGACGCTGGCGGTGGGCGTGGCGGCCGCGGCCGCCTTCGTTCGCCGGGAGGCCACGGCGGCCTCGCCGATGTTCGACCTCTCGCTGTTCCGGATCCCGGTCTACCGGTCGGCGAACCTCGCCGGGCTCTTCGCCGGCGCCGTGCTCATCTCGTTCTCCGCCTACGTGCCGGTGTTCGTGATGAACGCGCGGGGCGGCACCGCCGTGGAATCGGGCCTCACGCTGATGCCCATGTCCCTCGGCTGGGTCCTCGCCGCGGTGGCCGGCGGCCGCCTCCTGATCCGCCACGACTTCCGGCGTCTCGTGGCGCCCGGGCTGCTGGTGCTCGCGGCGGCGACCTTCGGGGTGTCGCGGATCGGTCTCGCCACCCCCCTGCCCGCCGCCGCCGCCCTCCTCTTCGCCGCCGGCCTCGGCTTCGGGCTGTCGCTCAACACCTTCCTCGTGGCGGTGCAGGAGGCCGTGGGGCGGGAGCGGCGCGGGGAGGCGACGAGCGGCATCCAGTTCTTCCGCCAGATCGGCGGCGCGATGGGCGTGGCCGCCCTCGAAGTGCTGCTCGTGGCGCGGGCGGGCGGCCCGGACCTGCTCGAGGCGCGCGCCGGGCGGCTCCTCGCGGAGACCGAACGGGCGGCCGTGGCGGCGGGCTTCCGCGAGGCCATGCTGGCGGCGGCGGCCCTCGCCGCCCTCGCCTGCGTCGCCGCGCTCCTGTCCGGCGGCCGGGCCGGGGGCGGCCCGCCGGATCAGCGTGGCGCTTCGGAGTCGGCGTCCTCGAACTGGTAGACGGTCTCGCCGGGGCGGCCGGAACGGAACGTGCGGCGGAACTCCGCCTCCTGCGTCATGGGGTCGGACCGGAGGGCGCGCGCCCGGAGCGCGAGGCGCGCATCGAGCTCCGTGAGGGAGCGGATCTCCTCCGAGAGGCGCTCGCGCTCCTCGTGCATGCGGACGAGGTTGCGCCGTGCCGGGAGGATGTTGGTGGCGAGCAGGGTGAGGGCGAACGCGAGCAGGACGATGGTCACCGACGGGACGACCCATCGGAAGCCGTGACCCTCGCGGTCGCCCATTCTCTCACCCCCTCGCCCTGGCGCGCTCCCGCAGCGCCGGCGAGCCGTACCGGGCGGCGGCGCCGAGCTCCTCCTCGATGCGGAGGAGCCGGTTGTACTTGGCGATCCGCTCGCTGCGGCAGAGGCTCCCGGTCTTGATCTGCCCGGTGGCCGTGGCCACCGCGAGGTCGGCGATCGTCGTGTCCTCGGTCTCCCCGGAGCGGTGCGAGACCACCGCCGACCAGCCGGCGCGGTGGGCGCGGTGGATGGCGTCGAGCGTCTCCGTCAGGGAGCCGATCTGGTTCAGCTTGACGAGGATCGAGTTCGCCGAGGAGGCGGCGATCCCGCGCTCGAGGCGCTCGAGGTTCGTCACGAACAGGTCGTCACCGACGATCTGCAGGCGGGCGCCGAGGGCCTTCGTCATGGCCGCCCAGCCTTCCCAGTCGTCCTCCGCGAAGCCGTCCTCGATGGACAGGATCGGGTGCCGGCTCGCCAGTTCCAGGTAGTACCCGACGAGGTCCTCCGAGGAGAGCGTCCGATTCTCCGCCTCGAGGCGGTAGGCGCCGTCCTTCGCGAACTCCGACGCCGCGCAGTCCAGCGCGAGGTAGATGTCCTTCCCCGGCGTGTAGCCGGCCTTGACGATCGCGTCCTCGATGGACTTCAGGGCGTCCTCGTTGCTGGCGAGGCTCGGGGCGAAGCCGCCCTCGTCGCCCACCGCCGTGTTGAGCCCCCGGCCCTTCAGCACCTTCTTCAGCGCCTGGAAGGTCTCCGCGCCGGCGCGGAGGGCCTCGGCGAAGGTGGGGAAGCTCAGGGGGACGATCATGAACTCCTGGATGTCGAGGTTGTTGTCCGCGTGGGCGCCGCCGTTGACCACGTTCATCATGGGCGTGGGAAGCAGGTTGGCGTTGAGCCCGCCGAGGTAGCGGTAGAGCGGCAGGCCGAGGCCGTCCGCGGCCGCCAGCGCCGTCGCCATCGACACGCCGAGGATGGCGTTCGCTCCCAGGTTCTGCTTGTTCTTCGTGCCGTCGAGCTCGAGGAGGAGGCGGTCGAGTTCGCCCTGGTCGGTGGCGGCGAGGCCGATGATCTGCGGCCCGATCTGGCTGCGCACGTTCTCCACGGCGCGGCGCGCGCCCTTGCCGGCGTATCGTCCGTCGCCGTCCCGCAGCTCGAGCGCCTCGTGGGTGCCCGTGGACGCCCCGGAGGGGACGATGGCCCGTCCGAAACCGCCCCCGGTCAGGGCGACCTCCACCTCCACCGTCGGGTTGCCGCGGCTGTCCAGCACTTCCCTCGCATGCACCTGCTCGATCTCGAACATCGTGGTCTCCGTGAATGGAAGCGGGGAGCATAGCACGAGGGACGCTCCCCCCGTGGGTACTTCGGCAGAAGCCGCCGAGCCGATGAGCGGCGGGGAGCCGGGAGGGTCGGCGCGGGCCGGGAACAGACCTTGCCGCCCCCCGCGGGCAGGGATAGATTCGAATCTTTTGCGGAGGAGTCCCATGTGGATCCCGGTCACCCCCTACGGCGGGAGCACCCTGCTGCTGTTCGGGGGCGTCTCCGCCGCGGGGGTGGCGGCCTGCGTGCTCCTCGGCGTGCCGTGGCTCGCGCCGGTGCCGGCGTTCGTGCTCCTCGCCACGCTCGCGTTCTTCCGCGACCCGCCCCGCCGGATCCCCGACGAGCCGGGGGTGGTCGTGGCGCCCGCCGACGGGAAGATCGTGGCCGTGACGGAACTCGAGCGGGAGGAGTTCATCGACGGGCCGGCCGTCCGGATCGACATCTTCCTCGCGGTGTACAACGTGCACGTGAACCGGGCGCCTCTGCCGGGGACCGTGCGCAGCGTCGTCCACCGGTCGGGACCCTCCATCAACGCCCTCGATCTCGCGGCGGGCGACAAGAACGAGGCCCGCTGCATCGGGTTCGAGGCCGACGAGGGCGGGTTCCGGTTCGTCGTCCGGCAGATCGTGGGGGCCATCGCCCGGCGCATCGTGACGGGGGTCTCTCCCGGCGACCACCTGGGGCGGGGGCAGCGGTTCGGGATGCTGAAGTTCGGTTCGCGCACTCAGCTGTCGATCCCGAAGGGCGCCGGGCTCACACTCGCGGTGAAGGTCGGCGACCGCGTCCGGGGCGGGTCCTCCGTGCTCGGCCGGGTCGGCCCGGGAGGAGGACGGTGATCGGCAAGGACCGCCTCGAACCCGATCTCATTCCCGACACCGGTTCGTCGGAGGAGGAACCCCGCCGCCGGATGCGGCTGGTCCCGATCCTGCCGAGCCTCCTCACCCTCGGCAACCTGTTCTGCGGGTTCCTCGCCATCTCCTACACGTCCGACGCCGTGCTCCTGGCGGGCGCCAACATGCCCGCCGCCGTGGAGCGGATCGCCGTGGCCGGGCTCGTCATCTTCCTCGCCATGGTGTTCGACGCCCTCGACGGCCGCGTGGCGCGGATGACCGGGCAGGCCTCGAGGTTCGGAGGGGAGCTGGATTCCCTCGCCGACATGGTCACCTTCGGCGTCGCCCCGGCCTTCATCACGAAGGCCCTGGCGGAGCAGATGCTGGGGCTCTCCGACCATCGCGTCACGCTGGCCTTCTGCGTGTTCTTCGTCCTCTGCGCCGCGCTCCGTCTGGCCCGGTACAACGTGGAGAACGACCCCGGGGAGAGCGGCCACGACCACTTCCAGGGCCTGCCGTCCCCCGGCGCGGCCGGCGTCGTCGCTAGCATCGCGCTCTTCTACCACCGCTTCGAGGACTGGCCTTACGCCCGGTCGGTCATCGCGTCCCTGCCGTTCGTCGTGCCGCTCCTCGGCATCTTCATGATCAGCCGGATCCCGTACCCGCACGTCATGAACCGGTTCCTGCGCGGCGCGAAGCCCATGAAGAACCTCGTGTTCTGCGCGTTCGCCGCCGCCATGGCGGTGGTGCTCAAGAGCGTCGAGGCGGTCCTCGCCGGGCTCCTCGTGATCTACGCGCTGTATGGCCCGGTGGCGTTCCTCGGCCGCCTCGTGAGCGGTCGGACGAAGCGCGACGAACTCGACATCTTCGACTGAGTCCCCGACCCATGGCCATCGCATACATCGGTATCGGCGCCAACCTCGGCGACCGCGAGGCGAACCTCCGGACGGCTCTCGACCACCTCCGGGAGACGGGCGCGGCGGAGGTCCTCGCCGTGAGCCGGCTCGTGGAGGCGGACGCCGTCGGCGGCCCTTCGCAGCCCCGGTATCTCAACGGGGCGGCGAAGATCCGCACGGACCTCGAGCCCCACGACCTGCTGCGGGCGCTGAAGGAGGCGGAGCGCCGGGCGGGGCGGAAGCCGAGCGGCGTCCGGTGGGGCCCGCGGGAGGCGGACCTCGACCTTCTGCTCTACGGCTCGGTCGTCGTGCGGTCGCCCGACCTCGTCGTGCCGCACCCGCTCCTCCGCGAGCGGCACTTCGTCCTCGCGCCGCTCGCGGAGATCGCCCCCGACGTCCGCGACCCCGTGACGGGAAAGACGATGCGGGAGCTCCTGTTCGAGCTGTCGCGCCGGGTCCGCGGCCGGCGGATGGCGCGGCTCAGCGAGACGATCGCGGAACTCCGCGAGTACGTGGCCATGGCGAAGCGGAACCGCTTCTCCCTCGGCCTCGTGCCCACGATGGGTGCCCTGCACGAGGGGCACCTGTCGCTCGTGCGGGCCGCCCGGGCCGAGTGCGACAAGGTCGTGGTCAGCGTGTTCGTCAACCCCATCCAGTTCGGGCGCGGCGAGGACCTCGCGCGCTACCCGCGCTCGCTGGAGCAGGACCTCGCCCTCTCCTCCGACGCCGGCGCGGACCTGGTGTTCGCGCCCTCGGTGGCGGAGATGTACCGCGGCGGCACGCGGACCTTCGTGGATGTCGAGGGGGTGACGAAGGGGCTGTGCGGCGCCTCCCGCCCGGGCCACTTCCGCGGCGTGGCCACCGTGGTGGCGAAGCTCATGAACCTGGCGGAGCCGGATGTGGCGTACTTCGGCCAGAAGGACTGGCAGCAGACGGTGGTCATCCGCCGCATGGTGGCGGACCTCGACTTCCCGCTGGCCGTTCGCGTCCTGCCCACCGTCCGCGAACCGGACGGGCTGGCCCTGTCCTCCCGGAACGCCTATCTCGACGCCGTCGGGCGCCGCCGGGCGACCTGTCTGTCGGCGGGGCTCTTCGCGGCCAAGGAGGCCTACGAGGCCGGGGAGCGGAACGCGCAGGCCCTCGCGAGCCTGGTCCGCTCGCGGATGCTCGCGGCGGAGGTGACGCCGGAGTACGTGGAGGTCCGCGACGCCGAAGATCTGGATCCTGTGGATCGCATTTCGACCCCGGCGGTCATCGCGGTGGCCGCCCGGGTGGGGGAGACGCGGCTCATCGACAACGTCCTGCTGGGCCGCGAGCCGTGAGGTCCGCGGGGACGCTCCTCGCGTGCCTGATGCTCCTCGCGGCCTGCGGGGGGGAACCCCCGTCGCGGTCCGCGCCGCCGGGTCCCGCGGTCGCGCCCGCGCCCGCGCCTCCGGGCCCCCCCGCCGGCGCGATCCCCGCCCCTCCGACGCCGGCGCCGGAATCTCCGCGCCCCGCGGCGCCGGTCCCGGGGGAGGCGTTCGAGCGGGCGCTGAGCCTCGCCGACCGGGGCCGGGAGGCGGAGGCGGCCGCGCTCCTCTCCGCCGCCTCCTGGCCGGAGGCCCTGCGGGCCCTGGCCGCGGCGGCGTCGGGGCCCGAGGCCGCGGTGGCGGCGGCGCTCATCGCGCTCCGGCAGGGC
>JADHED010000282.1_pt1 | contig 68883 bp, 57 predicted proteins | sample 8952041 | NCBI WGS metagenome assembly JADHED01 (sample SAMN16124423, study PRJNA663239) | bioreactor sludge metagenome | isolation source: sludge (control) | place: India:Bengaluru | collected 2018-09-08 | reverse complement strand
GTGAGCCGCAGGGAGCTTGACTTCAGTCCCCTAATCGGAAGTACCCCGGCTTCAGTTCCACGAACTCCACGCCCTCGATGGTCATGGTCCGGCCGGTGGGGCCACCGGTGGGAGGGAGACCATACTTCAGGATCATCCGCGGCGGGGGCCAGTCGAAGGCAGCCCAGAGCGCGGCCAGCACCAGCACGAGGCAGAGCAGGACGCAGGCGGAGATGATCGAACGGCGAACCACGATGGGATGATAGCAGATCCGGCTGTGGAGTGGATGCCACTCACCTCGCCGTCGACCTCAGGACCCAGAACCCCCCGATCCCCCACGCCTGCACGACCCCGAACCCCTCGAAGTCCTGTGGCTTCCACGCGCTCACGTGCCGCTCATGCTCGCTCCAGAAGACCGCCCCGTGGGCGACAGATGGCGCGACAGGAGATCTCAACGCCCTCTCGACGCCGGAAGCACCACCGCCGCGGCCCGTGGGGTCGCGGCGGCAGGACTGCCTGCGGATTTCCGGCGAGGGGCTAATTCAGGACGGCGCGGATGCGGTTCGCGAGTCCGCCACCCCTATTGCCAATCATCTCCATCGGTCCGAGCCAGCGGTCGCAGTAGCTGTACGCGGCCTTGCCCACCGACTCCTTCACGCGGAAGATCTCCTCAGAGACGGTTGTTCGGGTACGGAGACGGTTGTTCGGGTACGGAGACGGTTGTTCGGGTACGCGACCACCCATGGGGGAACGCAGTCGCCATCAGCGTGGCGTTCCGGGCAGATCACCGTCCTTGTCCGGCGGAACAGCGATTGTCCGCCGCCAGACGCCGTCCGCTGGCTCGGGCTCAAGGTCGAGCTCGGTCTCGGACATGATCCTCCCGCGGCTCATCAGGCGGAGACAGTAGGATCCGGCAGCCAGTGAGTTCGGCGTACAGAGGCCCTGCGCGTCGATCGGTGAAGGGATCGGACCCAGGACCGGAGGAGCGCCCTTCAAGGTGATCTGGGCGAACTGCCCTTCGCAGTCGCTTGGGAACCGCAGTTCCACCGGCCACCGGCGAGCATCTGGGATGACGTACTCGTTGGCGATCGAACCGGTCTGGAGGCGGGGCAGACGTTCGAGCGCGCCCCAGTCTGGCAGGGGTGCCCACCGCAGATCATGGTGATCGCACTCTGCGGAAGAGCAGATCAGGACGAACCTGCCGTCTTCGTCCGTATCCGCAGTGCCGTCCCGGGTGCGTATCCGGAAGCCGACGGCAACACGTCCCGCCCGGTCCACGACTCGACCCTCGACGACCGGTGCCCGGCCCAGGGAGACGACGAGCTCTTCACACACGCCGGTCTCGTAGACCCCAGTGTGGCCAAGATGCCATGGTGGGTGGTCGATCTGTATCTCGGCAACACCGGGAAGGAGACGCACCTGTTGCGGGGACAAGTCGCGCCAAGGCCGGGGAGGCCCGAGGAGATCCCTGGGAAGGAGGTTCGTCAGCGCACTCATGCGCCCATCGGCGACGGTTGTGCAGTCCTGCGTCAAGACCATTGGGCTGATGATCCGGATCTGTGCTCCCGCCAGCGGTTCCCCCGAGGGGCCGTCGATCACGCGCAGCCTCAGGGCCATCGTGGGGCGATCAAGATCGACCTCGCACGACTCGCCAATCCGGAAGAGCCTGGACACCCCGGCCCGATCCCCGGCAACGGCCACAACGCGGAACGTGCGGTCTGCAAGGTGCGGACGGACAGAGAGCACGAACCGCCCCTCGCCATCGGCCTTGGAGATCTGGGAAACGAGGTTCAGGAGCCCGCCTTCGTCCACGAACAGGCCAACGCTGGCGCTTGGCGTCCCGGGGTTCCCGTTGGTCTGGACCCTGCCTCTGATATCGAGTGGTGCGGGCACGTCGACGTTGGGAACGGAGACCTGCACCTGCTCCGGGGGTCGATCTGCAATCACGATCGTAGGCACGACGACGGGATATGCCTCGAAGCTGAGGCGGTAGTGTCCCGGCGGGACACCGCCGATCTCCAGTCTGCCGGACGGATCCACTCGCGACTCCAGGCGAAGCGGAACGCCCAGTCCGGTCAGCGTGGCCGCCGAGCCAAGAAGTGCTTCTGAAAGCGTCGTGGCGCACACGGTAGTCGTGGGTGCGAGACGGATATCGATCCGAGGGCCATCCGCACGGACTCCCGCTCGCCACCCCCTGAGCCCGGCCGCTGCCGCGCTGATGCCCCACGGGCCCTCACTTGTCGGCGACAGCACGAACTCCCCGCGGGAATCCGAACGAGTTCCCCGAGAAGCAGGCAGGTCGAACCCCGGGGTCGTCCAGAACCCCAGGTCCTCGCTTGCGATGCCCGGCCACTGCAGACGGACCTCGGCGTCGGGCACTGGCTCCCCGGCAGGCCCGATGACTCGGCCCTTCAGACTCCGCGGCTGTCGGCCGATCTCCATGCCGAGCTGGTTCAGGCCAGGCGCGATATGGATGCCTTCCACCCGGGCGGCCTCCTGCCCTGGCAGGAAGGCAAAGACCGAGTAAGCGTGGGAAGGCCGCAGTCCAGCCAGGTGAGCCGTGCCGTGTGAGTCCGTCCGAGCGCGCGAAGGCAGTCTGTCGAAACCAGGCCGGAACTCCTGTTCGAACGCGAAGACCTGGCCCTCGGGCAGAACCCCATCCACACCCGACTCGATCCGGATATCGAGCGATGAGAGGCCGCGTCGGGGACCCACAGCGGGTGGCCCCGACGCGGCACCCTCAAGTCCGGCGCTGACCACGACTGCGACTAGAAGCGCGCGTAGTCTCATGGTCTGCGAGCGTATGTCCCCGAGGCCAGCCAGTTGCTGAACCGATCCACACGGACCCACGTACCGTCGGGGTACATGAATAGGAAGTCTCCGTTGCTCAGTTCATAGGCGTTCTTCAGGTTGTCCCACCACACCCTTCTCCATATCCAGTCGTTGTTCTGCAGCCACCAGCCTTGGGTTGGGTTTGGGCCGATCTGCAGGACCCCGCCCAAGTCCGGGGGTGGCATCGGGTTCGCCTGAACCAGATCATACACCCCCGGAGGGAGCATCATTCCGTTAGGGGGCCAAGCGCCAGCGACAACTGCAATCGAACAGAGAACCAGAGCCGCAAGAACGAATCGAAGCATGTGGTCTCCTCCACTCACCCCAAAACCATTCGGGGCGTCTCTTCGCGCGGTCCGACACCGGACTGCGTGTGCCCCGATAGACGCACGCCGGAGCCCGCATCTCCCGCTGGCAACGGCGACGCTCATCCCTGACTGTGATCGCCTCCGAGAGGCCAAGACCCGGCGACTCCCCAAGGGTGGGTCCCTGAGCGGTCCCGACCCTCACGCCAAGTCCCTCACCTCACCAGACGGAATCATGCCACTGCGCTGTACGCCACTCAAGAGGGTACGCAGACGATCCAGGCCCTGTCTTGCGGCCGCAGCAGTGGGTGCCGTGCTTGCCCAGGTGCCCGCGCTACTGCATTCGGTCGGTCTCTCTCCCGGAAGACGACCTCGTCAGGGAAGATCTCCTCGGAAGATCTCCTCGGAGACGGTTGTTCGGGACGGGTGACCGGTGCCTGTCAGGCGGCCGGCCCGTCCTCTCCCTCGACGACCCGCCGCTGCACCTCGTCGAAGTAGGCGTCGGCCTCCTCGACGCTGGCGAAGATGACGTCCGCGGGCAGCGTGGCTGCGATGTCGAACACCTTGCGGATCTGGGGCTTGAGGTTCGTCAGCTGGAACATCCGCTGCGTTACCCTCAGCTCCTTCGCGATCCGCAGGACGACCCGGAGCCCCATGCTGCTGATGTAGTCGATCTTCGCCATGTTGAGGCGGATGCCGAGGGGCCGGTTCTCGAGGAGCTTCCCGGCCGTCGCCTGCAGCTTCCCGCAGGTCTCGGTGTCGAGCCGTCCCTCGAGGACGATTTCGAAGCACCCCGGCGACTTCTCCAGGACGTTCGTCGTCAGCATGCGGCCTCCTCCGGACCGTGTCCTGCGCGCTCCCGCATCTTAGCAGGCCGGCCCTCTCCGGCCAGCACACCCGCGCCGCGGTAGATCTCCTCGGAGGATCTCCTCAGAGACGGTTGTCCCATAGCAGGCCGGCCCTCTCCGGCCAGCACACCCGCGCCGCGGTAGATCTCCTCGGAGGATCTCCTCAGAGACGGTTGTCCATGAGACGGTTGTCCACCGGAGACGGTTGTCCACCGAGCGAGAGACGGTTGTCCACCGAGCGGAGGATCTCCTCAGAGACGGTTGTCCAGAGACGGTTGTCCGGGTAGCGCGCCGGTGGGGCGGGGGTGTGAGGGCGGGTACAATCGCGCGGCATGAGCGAGCGAGACCCGGGGAGCGGGCGGCGCGCGGCGGCGGAGGATCCGCTCCTCCGCCTCCTCGTGCTGCGGCACGGCGAGACGGACCTGAACCGCGAGCAGCGGATGCAGGGCGTGTCCGGCCGGCCCATGAACGACCTCGGCCGCCGGCAGATCGCCGCCGCCCTCCCGCGCCTGACGGGGGAGGGGATCGCCGCCGTGTACGCGAGCCACCTCCTCCGCGCGCAGGAGACGGCGGCGACGGTGGCCGGCGCGCTCGGCGTACCGGTGCACACCGACCCCCGCCTGTCCGAGCAGGACCTCGGGACGTGGGAGGGCGAGGTGTGGCCCGACCTGCCCCGGATCTTCGGCGAGGAGGCCGTGCGCCGCTACCAGACCGACCCCGACTTCGCACCGCCCGGCGGTGAGAGCCGCCGCGCCCTCCTCGCCCGCCTCCTCGCCGCCCTCGGGGAGATCGCCGAGCGGGAGCGCGGCCGGACCGCCCTCGTCGTCGGGCACGGCGGCACCATCCTCGTGTTCATGTACCACGTGCTCGGGATCCCCTTCACCACCCTGAACCGCTTCTACAGCAGCAACGGCGGACTCTCCACGTTCACGCTGCGGCCGGACGGCTGGCACCTCGCCGCCTACAACGAGACGTTTATTCGGTGAAGCGGAACGAGCCGAGGAAGCGGTCCCAGACGTCGTCGTACTTCCCGTGCTCGTGGCGGTCGAACTCGAGGCAGTAGGCGCGCCCGCCGTGCGTGACGAGGACGACCCGCATGAGGCTCGGGATGCCGTCGTCGAGGTACGTCCCCTCCACGAGGCGGGCCTTCTCGCCGGCGAGGGCGATCTCCTCGTCCCGCTTCACGTCCCCCATGGTCTTCAGCAGCTCGGCCTTCGCCGCGAAGCGGCCCCGCACCTGGTCCGCCTCCTCGCCCGCGTTGCCGGCGACCACGGCGAGCTTCACATAGCCCGTGGCGTCCTGGTTCTTCCGGTAGGCGAAGAGGTCGTGCTCCTCGTCCTCCGCCCACTCGTACTCGTCGGCGGGCTGCGGGAGGTCGCACTGGTACTTGTAGGTCGTGTTCACGTAGTCCGCCTTCGGCGCGGCGAGCGCGGCCGTGCGCAGGGCGAGGTCGAACGCGGGGGCGAAGACGTCCGCCTCCATCACGAGGCAGACGAGACCGACCTCGAGGGCGCCGCGGGGCCCGGCGAGGACCGCGCGCCACTCGCGGAAGGCGATGTGGTCCCGGACGACGTCGCGGGTGCTCGAGGACCCCCCGAGCCCCGCGGCGGAGACCTCCGCCGGCTTCGCCCACCCGTCCTTCTCCGGGAAGGGATCGGCGGCGGGCTCCGCCGCCGGGCCGAAGGCCACCGTGAGCACGGGGGCGGCGGCGTAGACGGCGGGCCCGCTGCCGACGGCGCGGCCGGGCCCCTTCACGAGGGTCCAGCCCTTCGGGAACGCCACGGACATCGGCGTCTCCGGGATCTCCACCTTCTCGCCGGGCTCCGGCTTCGCCACTGTCGCCGGGCCGCCGGCCGCCACCCACTTGCCGTCGCGGTGGACCTGGCCCATCTCGCGCCGCGCCTCGGGGTGATTCGGTACGGCCTTCACGATCTCCGCGAGCAGCTTGTTCCGCTGGGCGACGAGCTTCTGGTCCGCGCACCAGCGGGCGAGGTCGAGGAGGCCGCGGTAGTCGTCGTTGGCGATCGCCTTCCGGCGGGCCGCGAACTCGTCGGCCTTCGTCGCCCCCTTCTCGATCGATTCCACGTCCTTCTCGGGGAACTCGAGGACGCCCCCGGCGGTCTTGAACTTCACGACGCCGCCGCCCGAGGAGACGAGGTTCCCCTCGAATCGGCGGCCGTCCTTCAGCACGAGGACGTCCGCGACGGCGGCGGACGCGAGGAGCACGAGCGCGACGGCGACGGCGACAACCTTCATGGGACCCTCCTCCCGGGGAACTCTCGCCCGCATTCTAACCCGTTTTTCCGTGGCCGGCGACCCGCGGGCGGCGTTCAGAAGGGAGGGTATACTGGGGCCGTTTCCGTGCCCGCGCAGGAGGAGATGCCATGCGCCGCCTGACCCTCGCCGTCATCCTCGCGGCCCTCGCCGCCGCCCCGGCCCTCGCCGACGTCGTGTACCTGAAGAACGGCGGCCGGGTCGAGGGCACCGTCACCGACCTCGGGGACACGCTGAAGGTCGAGCACCGCTTCGGTACGGTGACGCTGAAGAAGAGCGAGGTCGCCGGCATCGAGCGCAAGGCCACCGTGGAGCAGGTCTACGCCGAGCGGCGGGCGAAGACGGATCTCACCGACCCCGCGGCCCTCGTGGCCCTCGGCCTGTGGTGCCGCGAGAACGGCTGGGAGACCCAGGCGGTGAAGGAGTTCAACGCCGCCCTCGCCATCGACCCCGACCACCGGGGCGCCCGCCACGCCCTCGGCCACGTGTTCTACGAGGGCGCCTGGCGGAGCGAGCGCGAGATCATGGAGATGAAGGGCTTCGTGCTCTTCGAGGGGCAGTGGGTGACCCGTGAGGAGCTGCTCGCGCTGAAGGCCGCCGAGGCCGAGCGGAAGCGCGTGCGGGAGATCGAGCGGACGCTGAACTCCGCCTTCCGGCGGCTCGCCGGGGACAGCGACCGCGGCCGGCAGAAGGCCTACGAGGACATCGTGACGCTGGCGCGGGAACTCGAGAGCCCGGAACTCGAGAAGTACGCCGGGGAGGCCAAGGCCTACTACGACCAGGCCTGGGAGATCGCGCGCCGGCAGATGGCCCTCATGGAGATCCGCGCCCAGCTCGCGACCCTGAAGCGGCCCATCCCCACCTTCCAGACGAGCCTCGGGGCCCTCTCCACGCCGGTGAACATCCAGCTGCCCGAGATGGCCGTCGTGTCGCTCGGCACCACGGTCCCCGTGCCCGCCGGGAGGTAGCAGCCATCTGCCACCGTGCGGCCGCCGCCTGACACCGTGGCAGGGGCCGGGGTTGCCACCCCGGGGCGATGAGCGCGCAAACTCATGTTCTGTAATGGTTTGTGGCGTCCAAGGGCGGCGCCCGCCTCATTGGTATGCTCTTTGCCCACCGTTCCCCGGCAACAGTGCGCCGTGGAGCGGGTTCAGCATGGCCAGGTACTCCATACTGGTCGCGGATGACGACACCGAGTGCCGGGAGGCGATCCGGGAGACCCTGGACCGCCAGGGGCACGACGTGCTCACCGCCTCCTGCGGGCAGGAGGCGATCGAGGTCGTCCGGCAGCGCCGCGAACCCGTCCATGCCTCGATCCTCGACATGCACATGCCGGATCTGACGGGGCTCGAGACGCTGGCGGCGCTGTTCTCGCTCGTGGAGCGGCTGCCGACGATCTTCGTGACGGCGGACCGCTCCCGGGAGCTCATGGCCAAGGCGCTGGAGGCGGGGGCGTTCACCCTCCTGCACAAGCCGCTGAGTTCCGGGATCATCGTCATCACGCTGAACAGTCTATTGGGCCGGTACTACCGCGAGGATGCCGCCGGCTCCCGCTCCTGAGGGGGACGCCGCGGACCCGCCGGACGAAGGGCAGAACCAGGAACCGCTGAGAAGGAGATGTCGGACATGGCCAAGGCGAAGGTGAAGCCGCTCAACGACAAGGTGCTCGTGAAGAGGCTGGAGGCGGAGGAGGTCACGAAGGGCGGGATCGTCCTGCCCGACACGGCGAAGGAGAAGCCGAAGGAGGGCCGCGTGCTCGCCATCGGCGACGGCAAGCTCCTCGAGACCGGCAAGCGCGCCCCCTTCCAGGTGAAGGTCAACGACCGGGTGCTGTTCTCCTCCTACGCCGGGACGGAGATCAAGATCGAGGGCGAGGAGTTCCTCATCCTGTCCGAGGACGACGTCCTCGCGGTGATCGAGGGCTAGACAGAAAGGACGGCGTCCGGCCGCACCGGGCGCAGGGAGGAATGAACCATGCCAGCGAAGAAGATCGCCTATGACCAGGAGGCGAGGGAGAGCATCCGCCGGGGCGTGAACCAGCTCGCCCGCGCGGTGAAGGTGACCCTCGGCCCCCGCGGCCGGAACGTCATCATCGAGAAGTCGTTCGGCGCCCCCCTGGTGACCAAGGACGGTGTCACCGTGGCCAAGGAAGTCGAACTGAAGGACGCCTACGAGAACATGGGCGCCCAGATGGTCCGCGAGGTCGCCAGCAAGACCTCCGACGTGGCCGGTGACGGCACCACGACGGCGACGATCCTCGCCGAGGCCATCTTCGAGGAGGGCCTGAAGAACGTCGCCGCCGGCGCCAGCCCCATGGGCATCAAGCGCGGCATCGAGTCCGCGGTCGCCGCGGTGTTCGAGGAGCTGCGCAAGCGCTCCGTGAAGATCTCCGGCAAGAAGGAGATCTCCCAGGTCGCCGCCATCGCCAGCAACAACGACGCGGAGATCGGCAAGCAGATCGCCGAGGCGATGGAGAAGGTCGGCAAGGACGGCGTCATCACCGTCGAGGAGGGCAAGGCCCTCGAGACGACGGTGGAGTGGGTGGAGGGGATGCAGTTCGACAAGGGCTACCTCTCCCCGCACTTCATCAACAAGCCGGAGGAGATGACGGTCGAACTCGAGAACCCGCTCGTCCTCATCCACGAGAAGAAGATCTCCTCGGTGAAGGACCTGCTGCCCCTTCTCGAGTCCATCGCCAAGGCCGGCAAGCCGCTGCTCGTCATCGCCGAGGAGGTGGAGGGCGAGGCGCTCGCCACCCTCGTCGTCAACAAGCTGCGCGGCGTGTTCCACTGCGTGGCTGTGAAGGCGCCGGGCTTCGGCGACCGCCGCAAGGCCATGCTGGAGGACATCGCCATCCTCACCGGCGGCAAGGCCATCTTCGAGGACCTCGGCATCGACCTCGAGAGCGTGAAGATCGCCGACCTCGGCCGGGCCAAGAAGGTCGTCGTCACGAAGGACGAGACGACGATCATCGAGGGCGCGGGCGCCGCCGCCGCCATCCAGGGCCGGATCGCCCAGATCAAGGCCGAGATGGAGAAGACGACGTCCGACTACGACCGGGAGAAGCTCCAGGAGCGGCTCGCGAAGATCGCCGGGGGCGTCGCCCAGATCAATGTCGGGGCGGCCACCGAGGTCGAACTGAAGGAGAAGAAGGCCCGCGTGGAGGACGCCCTCCACGCGACGCGCGCGGCGGTCGAGGAGGGCATCCTCCCCGGCGGCGGCGTGGCCCTCCTCCGGGCCATCGGGACGCTCGACGAGCTCAAGGTGAAGGGCGACGACAAGGTCGGCGTGGACATCGTGCGCCGCGCGCTGCAGGCGCCGATCCGCCAGATCGCCACCAACGCCGGGGTCGACGGCTCCATCGTGGTGCAGAAGGTCCGCGAGAGCACCGACTACAACTTCGGCTACGACGCCCAGGACGAGAAGTTCACCGACCTCGTGTCGGCGGGCGTCATCGATCCGACGAAGGTCGTGCGCACGGCGCTGCAGAACGCGGCGTCCATCGCCACCCTGCTCCTCACCACCGAGGCCGTCATCTCGGAGATCCCCGAGGAGAAGAAGGACGAGCCGATGCCGGGCGGCGGCGAATACTAGAGACCCTGAAGCCGCGAGCGGTTCCGGGAGCGCGCCGCGGGCGCGCTCCCGGCGTTTTCCCGCCGCGACGGCGCAATCGCTTAGGATAGGACCATGAGCCGAATCCTCCTCCTGACCCTCCTTGCCCTCGCGATCCTGCCCACGCCGGACGCCCGGGCCGGGCCGAAGTACGACGCCCTGGTCGCCGAGGTCCTCGCCGACCGGAATGCGATCGCGCTGCAGTCGCTCTCCGATCCCAAGGCCGAGGCCCTCCGGGCGGCGGGCGTGGACCTGCTCGACGAGGCCCTCGCGGCGTACACGCAGCGGGGACTCGCGGGCGGAGAAGAGTTCTTCGCCTGTCTGGGGAAGGGCCTCGTGACGCTGAAGAAGGCCGCCGACCGGGTCCGGCCGGACGCCTTCTCCTTCCTCGTCGACCCGATGTTCGAGGACCTGTGGGTCCTCGCCGTGAACGTCTTCACGCCGGGGCTCGAGAAGACCGTGGATCCGGGCGTCGCCCTCGGCAGGAAGCTCGCGCCCGCCTCGAAGCTCGCCGGGAAGCAGCAGTACGCGAAGGCCATCGGCAGGCTCGCCAAGGCGTGGGATGCCCTGATGGTGGTGGACGCGAACCCGTAATGCTTCGCGCGGGCGGACCGTGCGTCTAGAATCGCCCGCGCAGTGCCCCGATAGCTCAATGGATAGAGTACCGGCCTCCGGAGCCGGCGGTGGGGGTTCGACTCCCTCTCGGGGTACCACGAAATGAAACGGCCGCCGGGCCTCGCGCCCGGCGGCCGCTTTCGCGAAGCGCCGCGAGAGACCGCGGCGGGCTCCCTTCCGCGCGCCCCGCGCGTCAGTTCGCGGCGGGGCCGACCACCACCTTCGTGAGGCGATCGGGGTCGAGGTGCTCCCGCGCCACCCGCAGGACGTCCTCCGCCGTCACCGCGTTGACGAGGGCCGCGTAGCGGTCGGGGTAGTCGAAGCCGAGACCGAGCCGATGGAGGTCCACGAGGCGGGCGGCGATCTGCTCGGCCGTCTCCCACGAGAAAGCGAAGGAGCCCGTCAGATAGGCCTTCGCGCCCGAGAGCTCGGCGGGCTCCGGAGGGGCCTCCCGCATCCGGCGGACCTCCGCCACGATGCCGTCCGCGGCCCGGGTCGCGGTGGCCGGCGAGGTCCCGATGTAGGCCGTGAAGGTGCCCGGCTCCTCGTCCGCGGAACCCGCGATCCCCGCCCACACCTCGTACGCGAGCCCGTCCCGGTCCCGGAGCGTCCGGGAGAGCCGGTCGGTGAACCCCGGACCGCGGCCGAGGACGAAGTCCATGACCAGGAGCGGGATGAAGTCGGGGTCCGACCGGCGGACTCCGCGGTGGCCGAGGAACACGTGCGCCTGGTCCGTGTCGCGCACGATGCGCGTCTCCCCGGCGACGGGGTCCGGGATGGCGGGGAGGGGCGCCGCCGCCGGGGCCACCGTCCCCGGAAGGCCCGCCAGGGCGTCCTCGAGCAGGGCGAGCAGGTCCTCCGGGGGCAGATCGGACACGGCGGCGAGGACGAGGTTTCGCGCGGAGAAGAACGTCTCGTGGTGGGAGCGGACGTTCGCCTCGGTGAACTCCGCCACGCTCTCCGGCGTACCGAGGCCGGGACGGCCGAGGGGGTGCGGGCCGTACACCGCCGCCCGCAGGGCCTGGGCGCCCACGGTGGCGGGGTCATCCTGCTCCGCCGCGATCTTCGCGATCTGCCGCTGCCGGAGCGCCGGCAGCGAGGCGGCGGGGAAACGGGGCCGGCCGAGGAGGTCGGCGAGGAGCCCGACGAGGGACTCGGCCTCCTCGGACCTCGCGCGCGCCGTGAGCCCGTGTGCCGAGGTGGAGATCCGGGCGCCCCGCCGCTCGATCTCGAACGCGAGCGCTTCGGCGTCCCGGTCGCCCGCCCCTTCGAGCAGGTACTCGCCGTGGAACTCGGCGAGGCCCGGCTTCGCCTCCCGCAGCCGCGCGTCCCTCGCATGCACCGCGACGGCGAGGACCGGCACCGTGTCGTCGCGCGCCGCGATGAGGGTGAGTCCGTTGGCCAGCACCCGGACCACGGGGGAGAGGTGCCGGGAGGGGACCGGGCCCGCCGCCGGTCCGCGCGGCGCTCTCCGGGGCTCCTCCGCCGGCCCGTCGCCGCCCCCCGTTTCCGCGGCCATGCCGCGCACGGAGCGCCCCACGGTGCGCCGTCGCTCCGTCAGGAGCGTCGCGGCCACCCGCCGCACGTCCTGCGGGGTCACGGCGCGGATCCGCGCCTCGGCCGTCGCCGTCAGCCGCCAGTCCCCGATCGTCGCGAGGAACCCGATCTCGTCCGCCCGCCCCTCCGCCGTCGCCCGGCGGAACACGAGATCCGTGAGGATCGCCGCCCGGGCCCGCGCCACCTCGTCTTCCGCGGGGGCCTCTCGCCCGAGGCGGTCGGTCTCCTCGCAGATCGCGGACAGGAGCCGCTCGGGATCGACGTCCGGCAGCGCCTCGGCGAGGATGCCGAACAGGCCGGGGTCGCGGCGCGAGTCGTTCCACGCTTCCACGGAGGAGGCCAGCCGCTCGCCGTCCACGAGCCGCCGGTAGAGCCGGGACGCCCGGCTCCCGGCCAGGACGCGGGAGGCCACGTCCAGCACGGCGTCGTCGGGATGGCTCACGGGCACCGTCTGGTGGAGCACGATGAGGCGCGCGAGCGGGGAGCCGGTCTCCACCGTGCACTCGCGCTCGCCCGCCGGCGGGGGCTCCGGCGTTCGGACGTCCGGGCGCTCCGGGCCCGCGGGGATCGGGCCGAAGAGATCCACGATCCTCGCGAGCGCCTTCCGCGTGTCGAAGTCTCCAACGAGGACGAGCGTCGCGTTGCGCGGGTGGTAGTGGAGGTCGTAGAAGGCCTTCACCCGCTCGCGGGAGACGCGCTCGAGGTCCGGCCGCCAGCCGATGACGGGGTGCGCGTAGGGGTGGGCGAGGAACGCCGTCGCCTCCACCGTGTCGAACAGCTCCGTCCACGGGGAGTCGTTGCCGGCCTGCAGCTCCTCGAGCACGACCTTCCTCTCGGCCTCGAATTCCACGGGGTCGAAGGCGAGGTTCCGCATCCGGTTGGCCTCGATCTCCAGGGCCGTCTCGTAGCGGTCCGAGGCGAGGCTGAAGTAGTACTCTGTGAAGTCCTTGCTCGTCGCCGCGTTGTTGCTGCCGCCGAGCTCCAGGGTGAGGCGGTCGATCTCGCCCTTGCGGTAGCGGTCCGTGCCCTTGAACATCAGGTGCTCGAGGAAGTGGGCGAGACCCGTCTCGCCCCTCGCCTCGTCCGCGGAGCCCACGCGATACCAGATCTGGACCGAGACGACCGGCGCGTGGTGGCGCTCGAGCGTGAGCACCGTGAGGCCGTTTTCGAGGCGCGTCTCGCCGATCCCGGTGCCGAGGTCGTGGCGGGTGACGACCTCTCCGGCGGAGGCGGCGGGAGCGAGCAGCAGGAGGGCGGCGAGCAGGATCGGGCGCGGCATGCGGGAGGGCCTTCCTTCGTTCAGGGCTTGCGGGCCATGACCTTCAGCGCGGCGATCTCCTTCCCCGAGAGCCGCCGCCAGTAGCCGGGTTTCAGGCCCTTCAACGTCAGGTCGCCGATCCGGATTCGGCGGAGCGCGAGGACGGGGTGGCCGAGTTTGGCGAAGATCCGCCGCAGTTCGCGATTGCGGCCCTCGGTCAGCGTCACCTCGATGCGGGAGATCCGGTGGCCGCGGTGCTTGATCCGGATGCGGGTCGGCCCGGTGCGGCCCTCGGACAGCCAGACTCCGGATTCCACCTTGCGCGCCTCCTCCGCCGTGAGCATCCCGCGGAGCCTGAGGTCGTACGTCTTGGGGATGCCGTAGGACGGGTGGGTGACGAGGTTGGTGAGCTCCCCGTCATCGGACAGGAGGATCAGCCCTTCGGATTCCTCGTCGAGACGGCCGACCGGCCAGAGGCGCCGGTCGACGCCGGGGAGGAGGTCGAGGACCGTGGTCCGCCCCCGGTCGTCGCGGGTCGTGCTCAGGATGCCCTTCGGCTTGGAGAGGAGGATCGCCGTGCGTCCGCGGACCGGCTTCACGGGCAGCGTGTCCACCCGGACGTCGTCGGTCTCCGGATCCACCTTCGTGCCGAGGACCCGCACGACGGCGCCGTTGACGCTGACGTGGCCGGCGAGGATGAGCTCCTCGCTCTTGCGGCGCGAGGCGACCCCCGCATCGGCGAGGAACTTCTGCAGGCGCACGGCCTTCGGCTCGGGGGAGGGGTCCATAGGCGGGCCATGATATCCGAGCGGCGGCCCCCGCCCCGCATGCCTTGACGGATGCCGCGCCGCCCGCCTATGCTCCGGCCCGATGGAAACGCCCGCGATCGTGTTCGCCGTCGTCCTCGGCCTGCTCTCCCTCGCCGCCCTCATCGGCTCCCTCCACTTCATGCGGGAGCGCCGGCTCCTCGCCGACATCCCGACCTGCAAGGCGGCCGGCGTGTACATCGGCCTCGTGGAGGTGAAGGGGACCGCGGAGACCGACGCGCCGCTCGAGAGCCCGCTGGCGAAGAGCCGCTGCGTCTGGCACCGCCACGAGGTGAAGGAGCACTGGCGCAAGACGACCGTCGAGCGGGACAAGGACGGCAAGCCCCGCACGAAGACCGAGACGGGCTGGACCACCGTCGGCGGCGCGACCTCGGCGGACGCCTTCTACGTCCGCGACGACACGGGCGCGGTCCTGCTCCGGCCGGAGGGCGCGGACGTGGAGGCCGTCCCGACCCTCGACCGCACGTGCCGGCCGGAGGACCCCATGTACTACGGGCTCGGCCCGGCCTCCGCCGTGGAGCACTCCACCCACGAGCGGCGGTTCACCGAGCGGGTCGTGCCGCTGCACGCGCCCCTGTACGTGGTGGGGCAGGCCCGGGAGCGCGAGGACGTGGTCGCCCCGGAGATCGCCGCCGACAAGCGGGCGCCCCTCTTCCTCGTCTCGACGCGCACCGAGGAGCAGGTGGGGCGGTCGCTGACCGGGCTCACGTGGGCCGCCGGGCTCCTGGGGCTCGGCCTCGCCGCGGGCCTGTGGTACCTCCTCCGGTCGAACGGCGTCCGGGCCGCCCCCGCGGCCTTCGCCTACGTGCCGGCGTGGTTCCTTCTCGCGGGGCTTCGCGCCTACAACGGCCTCGTGGAGCTCCGCCAGCGGGTGCGGCAGGCCTTCTCCCTCGTCGATGTGGAACTGCGGCGGCGGCACGACCTGATCCCCCGCCTCTCCGCGGTGGTCGGCGGCCTCGCGGACCACGAGCGCACCCTGCAGACGGAGATCGCCGCCCTGCGGACGCAGGCCGCGGCGACCGCGCCCGGCCTGCCCGGGCCGGACCCCGACGGGCTCCGGCGCCACATGGCCGTCGTGGTCGAGCGCTACCCCGACCTCGTCGCCGACGCCTCCTTCGGCCGCCTCATGGCCGAACTATCCCGCACGGAGGAGCGCATCGCGCTGGCGCGGGAGTTCCTGAACGAGATCGCGAACGCCTACAACACGCGGATCGGGACGATCCCGGACCGGCTCCTGGCCGCCGTCGGCCGCCTCGCGCCGCATCCCCTGTTCACCGCCGGGGAGTTCGAGCGCGCCCCGGTGAAGGTCGAGTTCGCCCGTTGACGGGGGGCCGCGGCAGGGCTAACCTGACCGGGGACCGGGCCTCGGGGGAACAGCCATGGCCATCGAAGTGCCGCTCGGCAACCCGAACTGGCGGTGCGTCCGCGCCGTGTCCATGCAGGGGGGGTGCGCCGTGCCGGACTGCCCGATCGGCCGGGTGTGCGGCGAGGGGGCGCGGGCCGCGGACCTGCAGCACCACGACTACATCGACCGGGAGGCCCCGGCGAGGGTCCGCATACACGATGCCGCCCAGCGGGTGGCGCTCGGCGCCGGCTTCGAGGCGGTGAACACGGTCCCCGCGCTGGCCGCGATCCTGCGGGCCGAGCTGGCGGCGGCCGGCGGCGGCGCCATCGCCACGCGGATGGTCGATCGCTTCCTGCGCGGCACCGGCGGCGTGGTCACGCACGACGACGCATCCCCCCTCGGCGGCTTCGCCCGCCGCTCCGGCAATGTCCCCGCGTATCTCGCCGCCGTGCAGGGCGCCCTCGCCCGGAAGATCGCCTCCCAGGCCGCGACGGCCCGGTCCAGTTTCGACCTGGCCCCCGGCGACCTGCCGTGGGTGGAGTTCCCCCTGCTCCACGCCGCCCCGGGGATGCCCGCGGAAGAGCGGGCCTCCGCGGCGGTCATCGGCGGCACCAAGGGCAACAAGGTGTTCCTCCGCAACCTCACGGTCAACCGGACGACCCGCGCCTGGCGGGTCGAGGCCCGCATCGAGATCTGCGACCACTTCGGGGTCGACGAGACCGACCTCTACTCTCCGGGGCTCGTCGCCTTCTGGAAGTTGCAGCACGCGCGTCGTGGCGACCAGCGCCCCTTCGTGAACCTCATCGTGCTGAACCAGGCCCTTTCCGGGCGCTACTAGCGCCCCGCTCGCCCTTCCGGGCACAATGGCCGGCGGCCGCACGCGGAGGACGCCATGAGCCCGGAGACCACGCGCAACCCGAACCTCGACCTGCACTCGCCGTCGGTGGCGGCCGCCGGGACCGAGGCCTGGCGCACGAACCTCGGCCGGGACGCGGTGGTCTTCCCGCGGGGCGAGGACTGGTGGACCGGCGTGAGCCCCCGCGACCCCCGCTGCCCCGGCCGGCGCGCCGACGGAACGGTGGGGGGCCTGCCGCCGCCGAACCTCGCCACCTGCACGCGCGAGGAGGTCCGCGCGTTCTTCGACAACGGCTGGACGCTCACCGAGGTCCTGTTCGCGGCCCTCCGGACCGAGGAGGCCTTCTACCGCCCGCCGTACCACAACCTCCGCCACCCGCTGATCTTCTACTACACGCACCCCGCGGCCCTCTACGTGAACAAGCTCCGCGTGGCGGGCCTCGTCCCCGCGCCCCTCCACCCGGAGTACGAGTCGCTCTTCGAGACCGGCGTGGACGAGATGTCCTGGGACGACCTCAGCAAGAACGAGATGTCGTGGCCGCGGATCCCCGAGTGCCTCGCGTACCGGAAGGCCGTCCACGCCCTCGTGACGCGCATCATCGAGGAGCACCCCGGACTCGCTCCCGGCCACCCGCCGATCGGTCCCGGCTCCCCGCTGTGGGCGCTCTTCCTCGGCTTCGAGCACGAGCGCATCCACCTCGAGACCTCCTCGGTCCTCATGCGCGAGCTGCCGTTCGAACTCGTCGGGCGGCCCGCGGAGTTCCCGCGGGTCCACCCGTCCGCGCGGATCGTCGCCCCCGCCGCTCCACCCCCGTGGCGCGTGCCGGCGGCGGGGCGGGACTGGCCGGAGAACCCCTTCGTGACCGTCCCCGCGGGCGCGGCCCGGATCGGCAAGGACCCGGAGTTCCCGTCCTACGGGTGGGACAACGAGTACGGCTCGCGGACGGCCGCCGTGGAGCCCTTCGCCGCCACGCGGCACCTCGTCACGAACGGCGAGTTCTTCGAGTTCGTCTCCGCCGGCGGCTACCGCGAATCGCGGTACTGGACGGAGATCGGCTGGCGGTGGCGCGGCTTCCGCAACGTCAAGTGGCCGACGTTCTGGGTGCCGTGCGGGCCCCAGGGTTCTCACCAGTACCTGCTGCGGACGACGTTCGAGCTCGTGGAGATGCCGTGGGCATGGCCGGCCGTGGTGAACGCCCACGAGGCGCGGGCATTCTGCGCGTGGCGCACGGAGCGCGAGCAGCGGGCCGTGGCCCTGCGCCTGCCGACGGAGGCGGAGCACCACCGCCTGCGGGTCGCCGCGGGGCTCCTGCCCGCCGAGCGCGTCTCCGACCCCTCGTCGGCGTGGAGCCTCTTCGCGGACCCGGATCTGAACCTCTCCCTCCGCCACGGCAGCGAGTCCCCGGTGAGCGCCGCGGGCCGGGCGTTCGGCGACGTGTTCGGGAACGTCTGGCACTGGGTGGAGGACGACTTCCATCCGCTCCCGGGCTTCCGCATCCACCCGTACTACGACGACTTCAGCACGCCGTGCTTCGACGGCCAGCACACGATGATCATGGGCGGCTCGTTCATCAGCGTCGGCGACGAGGCCACGGCGCACGCGCGATTCCACTTCCGGCCCCACTTCTACCAGCACGCCGGGTTCCGCATCGTGGACCCGCTCCGGGCGGGCAACGACGGGGCCGTCGTGCGCCTGGCGGCCCCCGGTGCGGCGAAGGAGGGCGAGGAGACCTTCGAGGCCGCCGCCTACGCCGCCTTCGCGCCGCCGGCGGACCTGCTGCCGAAAGGGCTCTCGGCGGTCCGGATGCACAAGCGGCACCTGCCGGCGCGCATCCGGAGCCTCGTCCGCGCCCGGGGTCTCGGCCGGGCGCGGGCCCTGGACGTGGGCTGCGGGCCGGGCTTCATCTCCCAGGCGCTCGCGGGGATCTACCGCGCCGTGACCGGGGCGGACCTCTCCGCCGCGGCCGTCGAGGGAGCGCGCAGAAGGCTGCCGCCCGTGCTCGCGCGCCGCGTCGCGTTCCGGCAGACGGACGCCGGCTCGCTCCCGGCGGACTGGCTCGACTACGACCTCGTGCTCGCCAGCCGCGTGCTGTCGCGAATCCCCTCCCCGAAGGCGCTCCTCGGCCGTCTGGGCGGAGCCCGCGGTCTCGTGGCGCCGGGCGGGCTGTTCGTCCTCGCCGACGAGTTCGCCTGGAACGAGGCCTCGACGCCGCGGGAGCTGTGGATCCCCGGCGAGGCCGCGGCGGTCGCGGCGATCCTCGGGCCGGCCTTCGCGCTGCTCGAGGAGAGCGAGGCCTACGCCGTGGAGCGGCCGCGGGAGGGCCGCGTCGTCGTGGACTCGCTCCGCTGCTTCTTCTTCCGGCGGGAAGCGTGAGCGGGTCTTCACCCCGGCGCCTCGAACTCGCTCCCGGCGAATTGCGGGAGGCCATCCGCGTCGTCGGCGCCGCCATCGAACGCTGGCACGGCCGCCTCCGCGGACTGCCGCCGGCGGGCACGGCCCACGATCCCGCGACGCGAGGTGTGCGCCCGGACTGGCGGCCGCCTCCGGGCCCGGCCCCGCTTCCGGAAACGGGGGAGGACCTCGAGGCGCTCGTCCGGCACGTGGTGGACGACCTGGCGCCGGATGCCCAGGTCGTGGGCCACCCCGGGTTCTTCGGCTACGTGGCGGGGGCCGGCAACTTCGTCTCCGCGCTGGGGCAGGCGCTCGCCATGGCGCTGAACCCGTACACCGGCACCGCGGCGACGGCGCCCGCGCTGGTGCGGCTCGAGGACGAGGTGCTCCGGTGGTTCGCGGAGATCGTCGGCTACCCGCCGGAAGCGGGGGGCTTCCTGACCACGGGCTCCTCGCTCGCGATCCTCTCCGCCGTCATCGCCGCCCGGGAGCGCGCGAAGGCCCCGTGGGCGCTGGCGCGCTGCTACGTGGGCGACCAGACCCACCACTGCGTGGGGAAGGCCCTGTTCGCCGCCGGGTTCCCGCCGGAGTCCACCGTCGTCCTGCCGACGCGGGACGGGCGCCTCGACGCGGACGCGCTGTCGGACCGCCTCCGCGCGGACCGGACGCGCGGCCTGCGGCCGGTGCTGGTCGTGGGGACCGCGGGCACCACCAACGCCGGCCGCGTGGACCCGCTCGCGGAGATCGCCGGCCTCTGCGCCGGGCACGGGGCGTGGTTCCACTGCGACGCGGCCTACGGCGGGTTCTTCCGCCTCCTGCCCGAGGCCACGTGCCTCTCGGGCATGGAGCGCGCGGACTCGGTCTCCCTCGACCCCCACAAGTCGCTCTCCATGCCCTACGGCACGGGGGTCCTCCTCGCCCGGGATCCCGGCGCCCTGAGGTTCCCGCGCGGCCTCGGGGATTCGTACATGCCGCCGCCCGACGCGGAATTGCGATACGAATACTCCGATATCGGGCCGGAACTGTCGCGCGACTTCCGGGGGCTCCGGGTCTGGCTGGCGCTGCGGCACTTCGGCCTCGCGCCGTTCCGCGAGAACCTGCGTGAGAAGTGGGGGTTCGCCCGCCTCCTGGCCGAGGCGGTCCGCGCGACGCCCGCCCTCGCGCTCGTCACGGACCCGGACCTCACCGTGCTGACCTTCCGGGTCCGCGACGACGCGGACGGCTCCCGGACGCGGATGCTGCTCGCCCGGATCAACGCCGGCGGGCGGTTCTTCGTGACGCCGTGCACGCTGCCCGAGGGGTTCGTCATCCGCGTCTGCCTGCTCGGCTTCCGCTGCGACGCCGCCGTGGTGGACGGGTTCATCCGGACGCTCCGCGACGAGGCCGCCCGCGTGGCGGAGGGGAGGTGACCGTGGCCCTGTCGGACTTCCGTAACGCCTTCGTGCGGACGCCGGGCCTGACGCACCTGAACAACGCGGGCCTCTCTCCGATGAACCTCGCCGCGCTCGAGGCGATCCGCTACTGGGCGGGCCGCTACGCCGCCGAGGGCATGTTCTGCAACGACGCGTACCTCGCGGCACTGGCGGCGGCGCGGGCGGACCTCGCGGCGTTCCTCGACGCGACGCCCGGGTCCGTGGCCTTCTTCCCGAGCACGGCGGGGGCGATCTCGCAGGTGGCGTTCGAGATCCCGCTCGCGGCGGGGGACGAGGTCCTGCTGTGGGACCAGGAGTACGCGAGCAACCTCTACCCGTGGAAGGCGGCCTGCGACCGGGCGGGGGCCCGCCTCGTGGCCCTGCCGTCGGGGCCCGGCGCATCGACGCCCGTGGAGCGTCTCCTCGAGGCGTTCACGGACCGGACGCGGGCGGTGGCGGTGTCGTGGGTCCAGTACTCCTCGGGCGCCGTGACGGACCTCGCCCCGCTCGTGGCGGAAGCGAAACGCCGCGGGGCGTGGACCGTGTTCGACGTCTTCCAGGGCGTGGGCCACCTGCCATTCTCCTTCCGTGCGCTGGGGGCGGACGCGGTCTGCGGCGGGTCCCACAAGTGGATGACGGCCCCGGTGGGCGCCGGGTATCTGTGCATCCGGGAGGACCGGGCGCTGTCGCTGCGCCCGCGGAGCGTGGGGGCCAACACCTACGGGACGTGCGAGGACCGTGCGGACTTCGCCTGCGCGCCGAAGCGGGACGCCCTCCGGTTCGAGCCCGGCAGCAGGCAGATCCTCGAGATCGTCGCCCTCGGGGCCTCCGCGGCCCTCCTCTCGCGGGCGGGCCTCGCGGCAGTCTCCGCCGAGGCGCTCCGCCTGGCGCAGTCGCTGGCCGACGGCCTGCGCGGGGCCGGCTACGCGGTGTCCGCGCCCAACGGGGAGCGGCAGGCCACGGCTATCGTGACCTTCGCCCCCGGCCCCCGCTCCCCCCGGCGGACGGTGGAGGAGATCTCCGCCGCGCTCTCCGCGCACCGCGTCAGCCACGCACGGCGCGGGGAGGGCATCCGCCTGTCGCCTCACGCTCACGACGCCGACGAGGACATCGCCCGCGCGCTGGCGGCGCTGGCCTGATCAGTCGGAGAACTCCTCGGCCCGACCGAGGCCGACGTGGGCGGAGAGCACGCGCACCACCTCCGCCGCGTCGCCCGCGTCGGCCAGACGCGGGAGCAGCGGGAGGTGTCCGCCGCCCGCGAGAAGGATGTCCACGCCGTGGTCCACGAGGAGCCCTCCGAGCCGGGCGCGCCGCACGGCGACGAACTCCTCCACCTCGCCCACGGCCATCGAGAGCCGGCCCCGCCACGGGAGCGGGGTGACCTCCGCGCCGATCCGCCCCTCGCGCCGCGAGCACCGCACCACCGTGCGGTTCAGGAGCCCGGCCGCGCCGACGTAGAGGAGACACAGGGGGACCGGCGTGAAGACGTTGAGCAGCAGCACGGGGACGGGCCCGAGCGCGGAGTGGACCCGGATGGACAGCGCGGCCAGGGCCGAGAGGAAGAGCAGCGTGAGCAGCGTCCCCGCGACGTGCCGGGGCCGCCGCCACGGGGCGAGGACGAGGACCCCCTCGGGTCCCTCCCGGACCTCCACGCGGTGCCGACCCCCGCCCGCAGGCATCCCGCGATCATAACCGTCCCTCCCGGAAGCACGGCCCGCAACACGGGCCGCGGTATCCTGACGTCGTGCGATGGTCCGCCCTGAAGCCCGCCGTGTCCCGGCCCGTCCTGCGGCTCCTCGCGGGCCTCATGTGGACCGGGGTGGGGGCGATGCTCCTGGTGCCGGCGGCGGGGTGGGTCGCCGCGGCCCCTCGGCTCGCGGGCGCGGCGGCTCTCCTCGGAGGACTCACGACGGCCGTCGTCGCGCACCGCCATCTCTTCTCCCGCCTCGTCGAGAAGAACCTCGCGCGCATCGCCGCGGGCCCCGAACGCCCCTGCCTGTTCTCGTTCCAGGCCCTCCGGTCCTGGGTCCTCGTGGCGGGGATGGTGGCGCTCGGGGTCGCCCTCCGACGCTCCGGCGCGCCCCGCACGGCGCTCGCCTATGTCTACTTCGCCGTGGGGGGCGCGCTGGTCCTCGGCAGCCGGCTCTACTACCGGGCCCTGCGGGCGCCGGTGTGCTAACTTCTCCGCCCATGGCCCCGGCCCTTCCGACATCGGCGCCGACCGAGGATGCCGTCCTGTTCACGGTGGACGTGGAGCCGGACTGGGGCATCGCGGGCAGCCGCGCCGTCCGCGAGCACCTCCCGCGCCTCCTCGACCTCCTGGACGAGTGGGCGGCCCCGGCGACGTTCTTCGTCGCCGCGCTCATGCTCGACGAGTGCCTGCCGGCACTGCGCCGGATCGGGCCCCGGCACGAGGTCGCCTCGCACGGGCTCACGCACCGGAGGATCGGGCCCCTGCCCCGCGAGGAGCGCCGCCGGGAGTTGGTCGAGAGCCGGGCGCGCCTCGAGGACGCGCTCGGCCGCCGCGCGCTGGGGGTGCGCGCCCCGTTCCTCTCGCGGTCCGCGACGTGGCTCTCCGAGGTGGCCGAGGCGGGCTACGCCTACGACGCCTCGGAGGGGGTGGTCCGGCCGAGCCTCGGCAACCTCCGGCACCGGCGGCGGAGGCCGGTGGACCGCCGGGGGCCGGTGCCTTCCCTGCCGGTGAGCACGCTCGCCGACGGGCTGTGTCCGTTCGCCCTCACGTGGCTTCGCCTGCTCGACCCGCTGGCGCCGCTCCTCCTCCCGCGCCGGCCCAGGGTCTTCTACTTCCACCTGCACGAGTTCCTGCCGCGGAGGACGGCCGGCGCCCTGCGCCCGGCCCTCCGCCCGGTGCTCACGCGCAACTGCGGCGAACGCGCGTGGAGCATCCTGCGGCGGGCCCTCGCTCCCCACGCCGCCCGCTTCGCGACGTGCGCGGCCTACCTCGGGCTGGACGCCCCGGCGGGGGGCGCGTGATGGACCTCTCCCGGCTCTGCGCGTTCTTCGACCGTCCCGGGCCGCGCCGGATCGCCGCGGCCGTCCTCCTCGCCCTGGTGCTGGCGGGCGCTGCGGTCTCCGTGCGCCGCGCGCTCGACGGGTCTTCCGAGTACAGGGGTTTCCGGAACCTGTCCCGGACGGCGGTGATCGACGGGGAGGACGTCTACGAGGCGATCCGCCACCGTCGCGGCTACCCGCCGTTCTTCGCGGTCGTCTTCCTTCCGTTCTCCGTCGGGCCGAACTGGCTGGGGGCGGCGCTGTTCGCGCTGGTGAACGCCGGCGCGACGCTCCTCTCCCCGTGGCTGTGCCTGCGGGCCGCGCTCGCCCGGCGGCCCCGCTTCGGGGAGTACCTGCTGTTCTTCCTCGTCATGGCCCCCCTGCTCGGCAACGTGATGCTGCGCATGGAGTCGGACCTCCTGATCCTCCTCGCCGTCAGCGGGGGGCTCGTCCTGCTCGTCTCGCGCGACCGGCCGTTCGCCGCGGGGGGGCTCTTCGCGCTCGCGGCGGTCTCGAAGGCCCTGCCGGCCTTCCTTGGCTGCTACCTCCTCGTGAAGCGGGAGTGGAAGGCCGCCGCGGGGATGATGGCCGGGGGGCTGCTGCTGCTCCTCGGACTCGGCGGGGTCGCGTTCGGGGTGCCCGGTCCGACCGGCGTCGTGGAGCGCCACCGGCGCTGGGTGGAGGTCGTCGTGGCCCCCGTGGGCGGGGGCGGGGCCGACGAATTCGTGAAGCAGCCCTGGCGCGCCATTAACCAGTCCCTGGCCGCCGCGGCCCACCGCTGGCTGGGCTCCCCGGACCTCACCGAGCGCAGGGGCCGGGAATACGTGCAGGTCGCGCACCTCCCCGAGGACACCGTCCGCACGATCGTCCGGGGACTTCAGGCTCTGCTCCTCGCGGGGTTCGTCGCCCTGTGGTGGGGGAAGGGGGCGCGCGAGGCGCCCGCCCTCCGCACCGCCGGCCTCGGCTCCGCGCTCCTCGCGATCCTGTGGCTGTCGGACGTCTCGCTCACCGGGCACCACGCGACGCTGGTCGTGGCGTGGGCTGGCGTCTTCGCCGTCCTCGTGGATGCCGGCACGCCTCCGCGCGACCGGCGCCTCGTGCGGGCGGGGACGGTGCTGTCCCTCCTCCTCGCGCTGGCCTGCGTCGTGGAGCCGATGAAGGCCATGTCGTTCCTGTTCTTCTCCACGGTCGTGCTCTTCGCGACCCTTGCCCACGTCCTCTTCCACCACCGGCGGAGGGGAGTTGAGGATCCGCGGCCGCCGGACTAGATTCTGCTCCGTAGCGCCCCTGCGTTCGGGAGTCGACCATGAAAGCCGCCCTGCCTGTCCTGCTCCTTCTCGCCGCCTGCGCCAGCACCGTGGAGGTCGCCGACGACGCGCTCCTGCGCGGCGACTACGACCGCGCGGTCCTCGGCTACCAGGAGGCCATCGCCGAGGGCCCCGAACCGGCCGAGGCCGCCCGCCTCGAGACGAAACTCGCCGCCGCGCGCGGCCGGGCCTCCCTCGCCCACGTGGAGGAGAGCCGCCGCCTCCTCGCCGAGCAGCGCTTCGACGCGGCGTTCCGCGAGGCGGAACTGGCCGTGGAGATGAACGCCAGCGATGCCGCGCAGGGCTGGCTGGCGGTGGCGCGTCGGGAGTACGCGAAGTCTCTCCGCGAACGGGCGGTCGTCGCGGTGCGCGACGGGCGGACCGACGACGCGATCGAGGTCCTGACGGAAGCCGAGCGCGTGCAGTCCGACCCGGAGAACCGCCTCCTGCTCACCTCCGCGCAGCGGGAGGCGGCGGAGTACCACCGGCAGGCGTTCCCCGCCGCGCTCGAGACGGCGCGGGGGGCGATGCGGGCGCGGCAGTGGGAGAAGGCCTGCTACCTGTACGAGAAGGCCCACGGCCACGACCGGACGCCGGAATCGACGAAGGAGGCGGGTTTCTGCGCCCGGATGCGGGACGCCGAGAGGGCCGCCTCGCTCCGCAAGGACGGGGAGGCGCGGGCGCACTTCGACGCCGCGCTCGAGGCCGGATTCGACCGCCCGTACGTCGAGCAGCGCCGGCGCGCCCTCGTCTACAGCGAGTACGTCCTCACGGTGGAGGGGGCGACGCTGCTGCCCTTCCGGCCGGACACCGGAGAGTACTGGGACGTCGTCCCCGGCGACCGGCCCGCGGAGAACGCCCAGGAGTTCCTGTCCGGGCTCGCCGCACGGCTGTCGCGGGCTCCGGACCGGATGCTGGCGGAGCTGGCGCGCGATGTCGGGGAGCCGCCGCTCGGCTCCCGGGCGCCCGACGCCTACCCCGTCGTCCTGACGCCGGGGCTCCGGGCAGGAGGCCGGGAGGTCTCGAAGGCGGACCGCGTTCTGCCCCGATGGGACTTCCCGGTGACGATCCGGGGACGGGTGGAGGACAACACCGAGATCTCGGTCACCGTCTTCGACCTCGACGCCTCCGGGCGGGACGAGGAGGTGGGGACGTTCACCACGACGATCGGCGCCCTCGTGTCGCTCGTCGGGCCGCGGGAGATCGTGCTCTTCGACTCCTCCGGCCACCTCGCGTCCGGCGGCCTCCTCGTCCTGCGCCTGTCCGTCGTGCCGAAGTAGGCGGCCTCACGCCTCGAAGTCGTCGGGCCGCTTCGGCGCCGCGGCGGTGAGCACCTCCGGCCCCTCGGCCGTCACGTGGACGTCGTCCTCGATGCGGATGCCCCCGAAGTCGAGGAGGCGGTCCACTTTCGCGAAGTCCACGGCGTCCCCGTACGTCTCGCGCCAGACGGGGGACGTCAGCAGCGGACGGATGAAGTAGATGCCCGGTTCGATCGTGACGACGTGCCCCTCCGCGAGCGGCAGGTCCGCCCGAAGGTACCGGAGTCCGAACCGCTCGCTGCGGGTCCGGCCCGCGAGGTAGCCACCCGCGTCGTGCGCCACGATGCCGAGGAGGTGGCCGAGGCCGTGCGGGAAGAACAGGGCGTGCGCGTCCCGCTCCACCAGCGACTCCGGGCTCCCGCGGAGGATCCCGAGGTCCACGAGACCGCGGGCGATCGCCACGCACGCCGACAGGTGCAGGTCGCGGTACTCGATCCCCGGTCGGCAACGGGCGATGGCCGCCTCCTCCACCGCGAGGACCAGCGCGTAGAGGTCCCGCTGGAGCGCCGAGAACCGGGCGCCGGCGGGGAGCGTCCGGGTGACGTCTCCCATGTACCCGCCGAACTCCGCGCCCGCGTCCACGAGGACCATCTCGCCGTCCCGGAGCGGCCGGTCGCCGGGGGAGAAGTGCAGCGTCGCGGCGTGCTCCCCGCCGGCCACGATGGGCTCGAAGGCGTTCCGGCGCGCGCCGTGCCGCCGGAACTCGGCGACGATCTCGTTCGCGAGTTCGCGCTCGGTGAGACCGGGCCTCCGGAGGCGCTGCGCCACGAGGTGCCCGGCGGCGGTGGCGGCCGCCGCCTGCCGCAGGCGGGCGATCTCCGCGGAGTCCTTCACGCGCCGGAGCGCGGAGATCTCCTCCGACAGCGCCATGGCGAGCGCGGGTTCCTCCTGCGTCCACCGCGCCGCGAGGTCGGGGACGCCGTAGCCCTCGGGACGGTCGAGGAAGTCCCGGTTCCCGAGGACCGCGAACGGCCGGCCCCGCCGGGCCTCGAGCCAGTCGCCGAGACGCGTCAGCGGCATCGCCCGCTCGACACCCGCCCGCCGCCGGAGGTCCGCGGCCGTCGGGCCGCCCCCGGTCCACACGCGCTCGTCCTCCGAGGCCTCCGGGCAGAACAGCGTCCATCCCTCGGCGGGATCGTAGGCGAGCACGACCCCCGGGTTCTCGAGGTCCGTGAGCCAGAAGTGCTCGGGGTGGACCCGGAACTCGTGGCACTCGTCGGTGCCGGCGACGGGGACGGGGAGGCCCGCGGGCACGAGGACCGCGCCGGCCGCGAGGCCGAAGGCGCGGGCGGCGGCCTCGCGGCGGGCGGCGAGGAGGGCGGGGGGGAAGGGGGAAACGGGCATTTCGGACTCCTGGGGTCTGTTATCCGCGTCGGCGCATCAGGTCGCGGGCGGCGGCGCGCGTCCGGTCACTGACCGTCTCTCCGCCGATCATCCGCGCGATCTCCTCGACGCGCTCGTCGGCGCGGAGGGAGAGGACGGACGTCTGCGTCCGGCCGCCCTCCACCTTCTTGCGGACGGCGAAGTGCGTGTCCGCGAGCCCCGCGATCTGCGGCAGGTGGGTGATGCAGATCACCTGATGGTGGCGTCCGACGTCCCTCAGTTTGCGGCCCACGAGGGCCGCCTGCGCCCCGCCCACTCCCGCGTCCACCTCGTCGAACACGTATGTGCCCTTCGGACCGACCCCGGACAGGGCCTGGCGGACGGCGAGCATCAGGCGGGACAGTTCTCCGCCGGAGGCCACGCGGCGGAGGGGGTGAGCACCCTCGCCGGGGTTGAGCGCCACGAGGAACTCCACCGCGTCGAACCCCGCGGGGCCCGGTTCGCCCTCTTCGCGAGCCACCTGCACCTTGAACGACGCCCCCGCCATCGCGAGGTCCCGGCACTCCGCGGTGACGGCGGCCGACAGCGACGAGGCGGCGCGGCGCCGGGACTCCGAGAGCGCCTCCGCGCAAGAGCGCGCGGCCTCCCTCGCCGCGGCCAGCGCGCTCTCGGCCTCGGCGAGGGCCTCCTCGTACCGTCCGAGGTCCGCCACTTCCGCCGCGATCTCGTCCTTGCGGCGCAGGACCTCCGGCAGGGGAAGCCCGTGCTTGCGCGTCAGCGCTTCCAGCGCGGCGCGCCGGGCCTCCACGGTCTCGAGGCGCCCCGGCGCGTCCTCCTCCTCCGCGCCGTAGCCGGCGAGCGAGCGGGCCGTCTCCTCCACGGCGGCGGCGGCGTCGGCGATGGCGCGGGCCGGGGCGGCGAGGGAGGGGTCGTGCTGCGCGGCGCGCTCGAGATCCCGGGCGAGGCCGCTGAGCCGCTCGTAGGCGGCGCCCTCACCTTCGTAGAGCCCGTCCACGGCCCGCCGGGCGGTCTCCACGAGGAACGCGAGGTGCCGGAGCCGCTCCGCCTCCCGGGCGAGGGATTCGAGTTCGTCGGGGGCCGGCGACAGGTCCTCGATCTCCTTCAACTGGTAGGAGAGATAGTCGAGGCGGGCCGCGCGATCCCGGTCCTTCGCCCGGAGGCCCTCCAGGCGAGCGGCGGCGGCCGTCGCGGCGGCGGCGAGGCGCGACATCTCGGCCCGGCGGCCCTCGAGGGCGCCGCGCGCGTCGAGCAGGTCCCGCTGCCGGGCCGGCTCGAGGAGGGAGAGGTGCTCGTGCTGGCCGGCGAAGGAGGCGAGGTGGTGGGCGATCTCCGACAGGAGCGGCAGCGAGGCGAGCCGGCCGTTCAGGAAGCAGCGTTGCCGGCCCTCCGCGGGCACGATCCGGCGGACGAGGAGCTCGTCGCCCGCGGGGAGGCCGGCGTGCGCGAGGCTCTCCTTCACGGCGGGTTCGTCGGACACGTCGAAGAGCCCCTCCACCTCCGCCGCCTCGGCGCCGCGCCGGACGATGTCGGGCTCGGCCTTCCGGCCGAGGAGGAGGCCGACGGCCTGCGCGACGAGGGACTTCCCGGCGCCGGTCTCCCCGGTCAGGACGTTGAGTCCGGGGGCGAGCGCGAGGCTCAGGTCCTCGATCAGCACGAGGTCGCGAACGCGGAACTCGACGAGCATCCCTTCACCACCCCCGGCCCGCCGCCGCGGTCAGTCGCGGGCGCAGCGGAACCCGACGTAGGGGGCCTTTCCGCCGTCCGGGTAGCCCCGCCGTGACGCGCAACGCGAACGCTCCAGGGGGTCGCGCCACGAGCCGCTGCAGACGGCCCGCACCTTCTGGCGTGCGTCGGCCCCGGGCAGGTGGATCTCCCCGGCGACCCACTCCGCGACGTTCCCCGCGGCGTCGAAGAGGCCGAAGGGGGACACTCCCTTCTCGTACCGGCCCACGGGCGTCGTGGTCCCCGGCCCCGACTCCTTGCAGTTGCAGCGCGCGACGTCCGGCTGGCTGCCCCACGGGAACGGGCGGCCGTCCGTGCCCCGTGCCGCCTTCTGCCATTCCGCCCGCGTGGGCAGACGCTTGCCGGCCCACGTCGCGTAGTCCGTGGCATCCTGCCAGGTCACCCACACCACCGGGTGGTCGGCGATCTCCTCCGGGGGCTGCGGCGCCTTCCAGTGGTCGGGCGGCGGCCGGCCCGTGGCCCGCACGAAGGCCGCGTAGTCCCGGTTCGTCACGGGGTACACGTCGATGGAGAAGGCGGGGAGGTCGATCTCCGTCTTCGGGTCGGCGTCCCGGGAACCCGCCTCCCCGTAGACGAACCTCCCCCGGGGGACCTGCACCATCGGCGGCGCGGCCGGCTCCTCGGCGACGGGGTTGCCGATCTCCAGGGACAGGAGGGCGTCCTCGTCGATGGCCGTCGGGTCCTCGACGATGAACTCCGGCTCCGCGCTCTCCGGCTCCGGCGCGGCGCCGTCGCCGCCCTCGAGCGTGACGAGTTCCGCCTCCGATTCCTCCTCCCCCCTGCCGCCGAGCGGCTCGGCTTCAGTGACGTCGTCCTCGAGACCGACCTCGTCTCCGGCCGGTACTCCGACCACCTCGACGACGTCGCCGCCGGCCCCCGGCCGGACGGCCGCCGACAGCCGCAGGGAAAGCTGGTCCTTCTCGGCGACGGCCCGGGCCAGGCTCTTCTCGAGGTCCTCCGCGCGGCGCCGGGCGGAGGCCAGCGCAGCCTCCGATTCCCGGAGCCGGCGCTCGAGGTCCGCGTTGCGGCGGACCATGTCCTCCGCTTCCCGCGCCCGCTGCTGGAGGAGCTCGCGGGCCTTCTTCTGGATGTCCTCCGCCTTGGCGACGAGCTCCTGCTTCTCCCGCTGCAGACGGTCGCGCTCGGCGGTGAGTTCGCGGATCTGGTCGGAGGACGGCCCCCCCGCCACCGGTCTCACCTCCACCGGGGCGAGGACCTTCGTGGCCGGGATCGCCGCGCTCCGCCGGGCCGTGGCGCCGCCGGCCTTCTCGAGCGCCGCCTCGAGGTCCTGGAGCATCTCCGAGGGCTTCTGGTAGCGCTTCTCGCGCTCCTTCCGCATGGACTTCTTCACGATCGCGAAGACGTCCTGCGGCACCTCCTGCGGGACCTTCTCCGGCAGGAGGACCGGGTCCTTCAGGTGCGCGATGAGGATCTGCGTCTTCTGCTGGTGGGGGAAGGGCGGGGAGCCGGTCACCATGTGGAACAGCGTGCCGCCCAGCGAGTAGATGTCCACCCGCGTGTCGAGGTTGGGGTCGCCCCGGATCTGCTCCGGCGCCATGTAGTGCGGCGTCCCCACGGTCATGCCGGCCATGGTGACCTGCATGTCGCTCTGCTCCGGCCGGGCGAGGCCGAAGTCCACGAGGACCGCCCGCTGCCCGTTCACGAGCACGATGTTGGCGGGCTTGATGTCGCGGTGGATGACGTTGAACCGGAAGGCGTGGTCCAGTGCGCGGCAGACCTGCGCGGCGATCTCGAGGCTCTGGGCCACCGGCAGGAAGACCTGTCGCTTCTGGATCTCCGCCACCGGTTCGCCTTCGAGGAACTCCATGACGAAGTAGCGGTGCCCGCTGACCTCGCCGAAGTCGATGGCCTGCACGATGTTGTCGTGGCGCATGCGGGCGAGGACCTGCGCCTCGCGCATGAACCGGCCGAGCTCCACCGAAGACCCGTCGGCGCCGGGCCGGATGATCTTGATGGCCACCGGCCGGTTCATGGAGAGCTGGATCGCCTTGTAGACGCTGGCCTGCCCGCCCGCCCCCAGGCGCTTTTCGAGCCGGTAGCCGGGAATCGGCTGCTGCTCGAGGTAGGTGTCTTCCAAAGTGCCCCTCCGGCCGCTGTCGAAGACCTGCCCGAAGCCGCTGAATTCCTAACCCTATAAGACTACGCGCTCGGGTCCGGGGATTCCAGACCCTGTTGGCGGGGGATGAGGAGCGGCGGCGGCCCGGGCGTCGCGCGCGCAGCGGAGGTCCACAGGTCGCCGGTCGCCACCGCCGCGCCACCGCTCAGGCGTCGCGCGCGCAGCGGAACCCCACGTAGGGGGCCTTGCCGCCGTCCTGGTACCCGCGGCGGGAGGCGCAGCGGGAGCGGGCCGCGGGGTCGCGCCAGGACCCCCCGCAGACGGCGCGGATCACCGGCCCGTTCGCCGGGCCGAACTTGCCCTGCACCCACTCGCTGACGTTCCCGCCCATGTCGAGGCAGCCGAACGCCGAGGTGCCCCGCGGGTACTTGCCCACGGGGGTCGTCGCCCCGATGTTCGACTCCTTGCAGTTCAGGCGGGCGGGGTCTTCCTCGTTGCCCCACGGGAAGGTGCGGCCGTCGGTGCCCCGCGCCGCCTTCTGCCACTCCACGGGCGTCGGGAGGCGCTTGCCCTTCCACTTCGCGTACTCCGTCGCGTCGTCGTAGGTGACCCAGACGACGGGGTGGTCCGCCATGTTCGCGGGCGGGAGGGGCCCCCGCCAGTGGTCCGGCGCGGGCCGGCCGGTGGCGCGGATGAACAGCGCGTAGTCCCTGTTCGTCACCGGGCAGCGGTCGATCCAGAACGCCTCCACGTGGACGTCGCGCCGCGGCGCGTCCACGTCCTTCCCCTCGTCCTCGCCGGCCGTGAACATGCCCGCGGGGACGTGGAGCATCTCCGCCGGCTTGCCGTTCTCCGGCACCTCCTCGACCACGGCGAGGCTCGAGGACTCGATGGCCACCGGCGCCTCGGCCTCCGCCTCCCGGCCCTCCAGTTTCGCCTCGAGGGCGCGGAGGCGCTTCTCCATCTTCCGCGCGTAGTCGACGAGCTTGTCGCGCTCCTCGGCGAGCGCCCTCAGCCTCGTCTCCGTGTCCGTCGGCGCCACCGCCTCCGGCGTCCCCTGGATCGTCTTGAGGATCGTCTCGAGGTCGCGGGACATCCGGCGCGGGGTCTGGTACCGCTTCGTGCGGTCCTTCTCCATGGCCCGCTGGACGATCGTGAAGACGTCTTTCGGGATGCCCACGGGGGCGTCGGCGGGCAGTTTCACCGGCTCCCGGAGGTGCATCGCCATGATCTCGGCCTTGGAGTTCGACGGGAAGGGGACCTTCCCCGTCAGCATGTGGAACATCGTGGCGCCGAGGGCGTAGATGTCGGCGCGGATGTCCAGCGTCTCGATGCCGCGGATCTGTTCCGGGGACATGTAGTGCGGCGTGCCCACCGTGGTGCCGGTCATCGTCAGCGCGAGGTCGGTCTCCTCGGGCCGGGCGAGGCCGAAATCCACCAGCACGGCGCGGCCGGTGGTCGTGATGACGATGTTCGCCGGCTTCACGTCGCGGTGGATGACCCCGATCTCCGAGGCGTGCTGCAGGGCGTTGGCGACCTGCAGGATGATCTCCAGCGTCCGCGCCACGGGGACGGCGCCCTCGGTCTCCACGAGCTCGAGGACGGTGCGGCCCTCGATGAACTCCATGACGAGGTAGCGGAAGCCGTTGACCTCGCCGTAGTCGATGGCCTGGACGATGTTGTCGTGGCGGAGTTTGGCGAGGACGCGCGCCTCGCGCAGGAACCGGGCCAGTTCCGTGGGGTCCACGTCCTTGGTGGGGGGGATCACCTTCACCGCCACCTGGCGGTTCATGGAGATCTGGACGGCCTTGTAGACGTTGGCCTGTCCCCCCGAGCCCAGTCGCTCGACGAGTTTGTAGCCCGGGATCTGCTGTTTGCTCTTGTCCGGCTCCATCCGCTCCGAGAGTTTACACCGGCCCGCCGGAACCGGAAGCGCAAGACGAGCGTTCGAGGGCGTCAGGGGACGAGGACGAGAGTGCGGGCGGCGGAGACGATCGTCCCGCCGGATCCGGAGCGGTGGGTCGCCCACCAGGCGAGGGAGGTCAGCCCTTCCCGGTCCGCGAACCGGAGGACCCGGCGCCACTCCGCGGCGGTCGGGGTCCACCACGGGGAGGGCTCTCCCCGGACCCGCAGTCTCAGGACGCGCGCGAAGGTCGCGTCGCCGAAGACGACCTCGGAGACGGGGAAGGTGAGGGACAGCGTGGGCGGCGCGGAGCGGGGGACCTCGGAGCCGTCGGGTGGGGACGAGGCCGTGCCCTCCGTGAGATCGGGAGCCGCCACGATGCGTTCGAGGTCCCGGGTCGCGTGCGTGGGGACGTAGCCCCGGGCGGCGGCGCGGGCGGCGAAGTCCTCCATCGTCCTCCGCTTCGTCGGGTAGTCGATGCACAGCACCGGCTTGCCGGCGTCGCGGAAGAGGTCGAGGGCGGGCACGACCGTCTCCGTGTGCCAGTGGCTCTGGAGGCGGTTGCCCAGGTACCAGGTGTCTTCCGCGCCGATCCCGTCCACCGCGGCCAGGTACTCCGGGAACCGCGCCCCGAGGGCGGCGGCGTTCTGGGGCACGACGAGGAAGCCGGGGCGCCGGGCGCGGGCGTAGGCGGCGAGGTCGAGCACGAGGTCGCGCATGTCCGCGGCCGCGTCGGGGTTCTCGCCGGTGCCGTCCGGGCCCCAGTGCTCGTATGCGTCGACGACGTCGAGCCAGACGCCGTCGAAGCCGCGGGCGAGGATCCGGTCCAGGTAAGCGCCGTCCTCGCCCTCCGCGCCGAACAGCACGGCCCGCCACTCCGCGTCCCAGTAGCGGACCTTGTAGTTGCCGCGCCAGTCCGGGTTCGCGGGGCCGAGCCAGGCGGGGGCGCCCGGCCGCCACCCGTCCTGCCAGTAGTACCGGTAGTCCTCGGCCTCCCCGATGCTGAGGTAGGCGAGGACCTTCGTGGCCCCGCCCCGTCGCATCACCGCCACCTCGTCCGCCGTGTAGCGCCCCGATTCCGCGCCGTCGCGGCTGTAGTCGGTGACGACGAGGTCGCGCCGCTCCGCGGCGGCCGCGGCGGGGTCGAGGTCCTGCAGGACGTAGAGGAACGAGCGGGGGGCGAACGCCTCCACGGCGCCGAGCGGGGCGGCGAGCAGGAGGAACGCGAGCGGGACCGCCATGCGCATCGGGGGAGGATACCACGCGGAGTGGATGTCCGCTGGACGGGAACGATCGTTCGGTGCGCCCTTCGATCGATATAACCCCGTTCGGCGGGAATCGGCTATACTCGATTTCTGTTCAGGAAACGACCATGGACACCATCGACCGCAGCATCCTCGAACTCCTCCAGGACGACGCCCGCCTGACGCAGGCGGAGATGGGCCGGCGCGTGGGGCTCTCGGCCCCCGCGGTGAACGAGCGGATCCGCCGGCTCTCCCGCGACGGCTGCATCCGGCGCTGGACGATCCTCGTGGACGACCGCAAGGTCGGGGCCGACATCACGGCCTTCGTGGAGGTCTTCCTCGAGAACCCCACCTACGAGAAGGAGTTCGTGAAGCTGGTCACCGGACTGCGCGAAGTGCAGGAGTGCCACTTCGTGACCGGCGAGTTCACCTGCCTGATCAAGGTCAAGGTGGCGAACCGTCAGGACCTCCGGGAGCTGCTGCTCGACCGGATCAACGCGCAGAAGGGCGTCCGGCAGACCCGGACGTGCATCGTGCTCGAGACGCCGAAGGAGGAGACGGCCGTCGCCATCCCGGAGCACCCGCCGGCCGCGCCGCGGAAGCGCTCCGAGAGGAGGAAGCCGTGAACGGCCCGCGGATCGCGGCGCGGGACGTCCGTCGCGTCCTCGAGCGCCACATGCTCGTCGACCACTTCCGGCTCGTGGTGGACCTCGACCGGAGCCGCGGGTCGCGGTTCGTGGACGAGGCGACGGGGGACGAGTACGTCGATTTCTACTCTTTCTTCGCGTCGAGCCCGCTCGGGTTCAACCACCCGCGGCTGCGGACGCCGGAGTTCCTCGACCGCCTCGTGCGCGCGGCGGTGCACAAGCCGGCGAACTCCGACGTCATGTCGGTGGAGTTCGCGCGGTTCGTGGACACGTTCGAGAAGACGGCGATGCCGCCGGAACTCCCGTGGCTCTTCGTCGTCGAGGGCGGGGCGCTGGCCGTCGAGAACGCGATGAAGACGGCGTTCGACTGGAAGGTGCGGAGGAACCTCGCTGCCGGGAAGCAGGAGCGGGGGGGCCGGATACTCCACTTCCGGCAGGCGTTCCACGGGCGCAGCGGCTACACGCTGTCGGTGACGAACACCGACCCCGTGAAGACGATGTACTTCCCGAAGTTCGACTGGCCGCGGGTGTCGAACCCGAAACTCCGCTTCCCCGTCACGGAGGAGGTCCTCCGGGAGGTGCGGGCGGCGGAGGCGCAGGCGCTCGCGGAGATCGATGCCGCGTTCGCCGCGCACCCCGACGACATCGCCGCCATCCTCATCGAGCCGATCCAGTGCGAGGGGGGCGACAACCACTTCCGGCCGGAGTTCCTCGCGGCGCTCCGCCGGGTGGCCGACGAGCGCGAGGCGCTGCTCATCTTCGACGAGGTGCAGACGGGTTGCGGGGGGACGGGCCGCTGGTGGGCGGCGCAGCACCTCGGGGTGATGCCGGACATCATCTGCTTCGCGAAGAAGGTTCAGGTGGGCGGCATCCTCGTCTCCCGGCGCGTGGAGACGGTGAAGGACCACGTGTTCGCCCTGTCGTCGCGCATCAACTCGACGTGGGGCGGGGGGCTCGTGGACATCGTCCGCGCGACGGAGGTGCTCGAGACGATCCGCGACGAGGGGCTTCTCGAGCACACGCAGCGCGTCGGCCGGCGGATCCTGGAGGGACTCGCCCGCCTCGCCGCCGATTTCCCGGACGTGGTGACCAACCCGCGCGGCGTCGGCACGGTCCTCGCGTTCGACCTGCCCGCGAAGGCGGAGCGGGACAAGGTGCGCACGGCCTGCTACGAGGAGAAGTGCCTCGTGCTGGCCTGCGGCGAGCGCTCCATCCGTCTGCGCCCCGCCCTGAACATGACCGCCGCGGACGCCGACGACGGCCTCAACCGCATCGCCCGCGCGCTCCGCAAGCTCCGCTGACCTCCCCGAACGCTGGTCTCCGAACGCTGGTCTCAGAGGAAGTCCGCCGCCGGACCAACCCCGGAGGATCTCCTCTGAGACGCCTGTCCGGAGACGCCTGTCCGCTTGGGCCGTGACCAGTCGCTCCCCACGGACCATCCGCGGCGCGCCTCAGTGGCTCCTCCCCGGCCAACGTTTCCGAGAGCCGCGAATTTCCACCGCGCGAACGTTGGTCTCAGAGGAAGTCCTCCGCCGGGCCCGAACCCCCGGAGGAACTCCTCTGATGTCGTGAGTGGGTTCCCCCTCCGTCTGTGCGTACGGAGGATCTCCTCTGAGACGGTCGTCCGAATGGTCTGTCTGTGCGTACGGAGGATCTCCTCTGAGACGGTCGTCCCCACCAGGCGCCGCCCGGTGGCATCCCGTTGCTCCGCGTGCCGCTCGAGGAACTCCGAGACCTCCGCCTCCAGAGCCTCGGCGAGCATCCGCTGCGCGCCCCGGCGCGCCAGATCGTCCAACACGCTCCGAACCTCGCGCCCGGCCGGCGCGCCTGCTACCCTGTCCTCCACGGCGTATCCTCCCTGCCCTGCCAGGGGCATCCTCGGGTTACCTGCAACCGAGAGGATACGCCGCCTTCCTTTCCGCCCCGAGAACACTAGATTTCCCTATACCCCTTCGTTCGCCGCTGACCCCCAGTCACCCGAACGCTCGAACGCTGGTCTCAGAGGAAGTCCGCCGCCGGACCAACCCCGGAGGATCTACTCTGAGACGCCTGTCCGCCGGAGGATCTACTCTGAGACGCCTGTCCGGAGACGCCTGTCCGCAGTCACCGGCCCCCGGTCACTTCGTCGGCGGAGGTGCGCCGACGAAGTCGGTACGGCTCACCCCCGCCGCCCGGAGCACGCCGACCGTGCGGACGACCTGCCCGAAGGGCACCCAGGCCCAGGCGTTGAGCTGCACGGAGAGACGGGCGTCTCCGGCGAGCATCGACTTCGCGAGGGGGCCGAGGGCGTCGATGCCCTCCGCGTCCGCGCCGGTTTCACGATCGAGGAGCGTGACGGTGGTGCTGGCGTCATCCTGGCGCCGGGTGAGCTCGACCTCGAGGCAGGGCGGCTTCTCTCCCCGCGTGAGGCCCCGGTCGGTGGGCAGGGATGCGTCGAGGAAGGACGCCTTGCCCGCGTCGTCTGCGACGACCCAGTAGACCCGGTTCATGCGGACGGCGGGGTCGGCGCACGTCATCATCACCCACTGCACCTCGCGCCACCTCGCCCGGGCGTCCACGACGAGGACCGCGGCGGTCTTCGCGGGTTGAGTGGGGGAGGACTCGTCGCGGGCGACCTCGGCGTAGACGAAGAGGAGCATCCTGAGCTCCTCGAAGGTCGGCCGCTCGCCGGCGCAGCGCACATCGCCGTTCCTCGCGATCTCGATCTCGACCGCCGGCAGATCCTCCCGGAGGAGGGTGCCGGCACTCGACCTCGCGAGTTCGATCGGCTCGGTCTCGGGGTCGGGCCGGGCGGGGTACACGCGGAGGCCGCGACGGACCGCCGGTTTCAGGCCGAGCACGATGTCGCCGACGGAGCGCCCGGCGAGGCCGGCCGGTGCGCGGGCCGGTGGTTCCGCGGGCGGGGGCGGTTCCGCGGGTCGGGGCGGCTTCGCGCCGCCGCCGGCGGAGGGGGCCGCGAAGCGGACGTCGGCCACCCCGGCGCAGCGAACGGCGTCGGCGGCCATCAAGACGTCGTTGAAGGGCACCCGCCCTTCGCCCCGCACCAGGGCCGCCACCTTCGCTCCGGCCGACCGCGCCAGCTCCTTCCCGACGGCCTGCTCGAGGGCCGCGAGGCCCTCCCCGCCGAGCCCGCAATCCAGGTCACCGAGCCGGTAGCGGCTGTCGATGTCGCGCGGGCGGCTCTTCGCCACGACGTCGAGGAGGGTGGGGCCCGGCACGGCGTCCTTCCGCGGCGAAGCGTCGACAGAGCCCTCACCGCCCTCCTTCTTCTTCACCGCGAAGAAGATGCGGGGCGCGCCGGCGTCCCGGCACGCTCCGAGGACGCCCGCCACCTCGGGCCACGGGACCGAGACCGCCGCGGCGATCAGGACCACGCCGCTCGTGGCGAAGGCTTTGTCGGAAAGCCGCGCGCGGACGAGGCCGGCGATCCCGTCCACGTCCACCGCCTGTCCGTCCGACCGGACCTCGCCCGATCGCGGCAGGGCGACGGTGAGCAGGGGCGCGTCCCGGACAGGCTCGGCGGCCTGCCGCACGGTCGGCACGACCGGGAAGGGCTCCTCGGCGCGCGCCGCGAGGAGCGGGACGGCGAGGGCGAGGAGGGCGAGGAAGACGAGGCGCCGCGCGTTCATGGGTCCATTCAAACAGAGACTGCGCGGGCCGTCAACCGGGCCGGGTTTCCGTGGAGAACGCGAGGGGGGGCCGCTCACGCCGGTGCCGCACCGGAGGGCGCGACCGGTGCGAGCCGCCGCGCTACAATGGCTTTCCGGGACCATGGCCGCGCCCGGCGGGAGGCCGCGCCGCGCCTGCCGGGTCCCGCGGAGGGCCTCGTGAACCGCATCGCGTGGCTGTTCCTGGTCCTGCTCGTCGCGACGAACCTCGGGTGGGTCGTCCTCCGGTCGCCGGACGTTCGCGCGCCGGGACCGACACCCCCGCCGGCGCGGGAGGCCGCGGACCCGGCGGCCGGCGCGGAGACCACGCGCCTCGCGTCCGGAGTGCGGCGCCTCGAAGGTGAACTCGCGAAGGCGATGGGGGCGGGCGCGGTCGCGACGGCGACGGCTCGACGACCAACGGTGGTCTCCAGACGGTGGTCTCAGAGGAAGTCCGCCGGGGATAACCGCCGCCGGACCCGAATCCCCGGAGGATCTCCTCTGAGACGGTCGTCCGGTGGTCTCCGGACGGTGGTCTCAGAGGAAGTCCGCCGGGGATAACCGCCGCCGGACCCGAATCCCCGGAGGATCTCCTCTGAGACGGTCGTCCGGACTGCCGGCGCTGGCGGGCGTCGGCGGACGGCGGTCAGGGCCTTGCGGCGGGGGGGCGCTCCTTCAGCAGGCGCAGGATCTCCACGATGCCGCGCTCGAGCTGGGCGTCGCGGCCCTTCGCGTAGTCCTGCGGGAGGTTCTCCACGTCGATGTCGGGGTCGGTGCCGTAGTTCTCCACGGCGAACCCGACGTCCGAGAACCAGAACGAGAACTCCGGCTGCGTCGTCACCGTGCCATCCACGAGCGCGTGGCGCGGCCAGATCCCCACCACGCCGCCCCACGTCCGGCGCCCGATGAGCGGCCCGAGGCGGTAGAGCTTGAAGGCGTGGCTGAAGATGTCCCCGTCCGAGCCGGCCCGCTCGTTCGTCAGCGCCACCATGGGCCCCGCGGGGGCCTCGTAGGGATAGGGAAGTGCCTCGCCCCACCGCTGCACGTCCCAGCCGATCCGCCGCCGCAGGAGCTTCTCGAGCAGCAGGCACGAGACGTGGCCGCCCCCGTTGAACCGCACGTCGATGAGGAGCCCGTCGCGGTAGAGCTCGGCGAGGAAGTACCGATGGAACTCGGCGTAGCCCTGCGGCCCCATGTTGGGGATGTGGACGTAGCCGACGCGGCCCTTCGTGCGGCGATGGACCTCCTCGCGGCAGCCCTCCACGAAGTCGCGGTAGCGCAGCGCGCGCTCCGACGCGAGCGCCTTCACCGTCACCGTGCGGGGCCTCCCGCCGGGCGCCGCCACGCGCAGGAGAACTCGCTGCCCGGCCTGGTGCACGAGCGCCGCCCGCGGCCCGTGCCGCCGATCGAGGGTCTGCCCGGCCACGGCGAGGATCCGGGTGCCGGGAGCGATGTCGAGCCCCGGCGCGGCCAGCGGCGACGACTGGTCCTCCCGCCACGAATCGCCCCGCGGGATCCGCGCCACCACCCACGCGCCGGCCTTCTCGTCGAACCGGAGGTCCGCGCCGAGGTGGCCGACGGGCCAGTCCGGCTCGCCGCGGTAGTCCCCGCCGAACTCGTAGGCGTGGGACGTGCCGAGTTCGCCCTGCAGCTCCCACAGGAGGTCGGAGAGCTCCGATCGGACCGCCACGCGATCCACCAGCGGCCGGTAGCGCTCGTACACCGCGCTCCAGTCGAGGCCGCTCATGTCGTTCCGCCAGAAGTGGTCGCGCTGCAGGCGCCACGCTTCGCGGAACATCTGGGCCCACTCGAGACCGGGGACCACGGAGAGGCGCACCCGCGTGAGGTCCACGAACCCCGACTCCCGCCCGGGCTCCTTGTGCTCCGAGCCCGCCTCCGGCTTGGCGCTCGCCGGCAGCACCCGGAGGCGCCGTCCGCACCGCACGGCCAGAGTCTTCCCGTCCGCGGACAGCGAGAAGTCCGTCACGCCCCCGATGAGCGTCTCGCGCTTCAGTTCCCGGAGGTCGAAGGCCTCGAGGGTGGCATTCGCGGGCGGCGCGCCGGGGATGGGCGGCTGCGAGAGCGCGCCTTCCACGGGGAGGGTCGTGAAGAGCACCTTCCCCCGGATCCCCTCGATCCGCCCGTAGTTGCCCTCGGGCAGGGGGAAGGCGAGGACCCGGTCGGGGAGGCCGGCGAGGTCGATCTTCACCCGGGCCTTCTCCGGCGCCTTCCCCTTCGCGCCCTTCGCCGCCGGCGCGGGCGGCGGCTCCGCCGCGCCCGGGGCCCGCGGCCTCGGCTCGAACGGGGATGGCAGGTCCGCCGAGAGCGGCAGCGCCATGAGCCGTCCGCCGCGCGGGAACCCCAGATCGAAGTGGTGCCGGTCGTACACCGGGTCGTACTCGCGATACGAGACGAACCACAGGTGGTTCCCCTCCGGGTCGAAGGCCGGGGAGAAGTCCTTGAAGTCGGGCCGGGTCGCCTCGTGGACCTTGCCGGTCTGCGCCGACCACAGGCGGATGCCGCGAGTGGTGAAGCCCGTGGCGAAGGAGTACGCCAGCCACTTCCCGTCCGGGGACCACGCCGGCCCCTGGATGCGCTCGTGGCGGCTGCGGTCCACGACCTTCGCCGTCTTCTTCGCGAGGTCCACGACGACGAGCTCGTAACGGTGGTTCGTCAGCGCCGCGCGCGGCGGCCCGGCGGGGGCTGCCGACATCTCCACCGCGCGGCCGATGTCGAGGGTGAGGGGGACCGCCTCGCGCTCGCCGTCCGGGCCGAGGATCACGAGCTCCTCCTCGCCGCTCTCGTCGCTCACGGCGAGGAGCCGCTTGCCGTCCGGCAGCCACGCCGCGAGCCGGTGCCGGATGCCGTCGGCGTCGGCCCGCGCGCTGACGGCGCCCTCGAACAGCGGGAAGGAGAAGACCTTCCCGCGCGTGGTCACGGCGAGCGAGTGGCCCTGGGGGTGCAGCGCCGCCGCCTCGAGGTGCCGCGCGGCATCGGCGAACTTGCGGTTCCGCTCGGGGCGGGCGCTGCGGACCTCCACCGGCAGCGGCCGGCTCTCGTTCGCCGCCACGTCGAAGAGGAACAGGCCCGCGCCCGCGCAGTAGACGATCCTCTGCCCGTCGGTCTGCGGGAAGCGGACGTAGTAGTCCCGATGGTCGGTGTGCCGCGACAAGCCGTCGCCCGCCGGGGTGACGGAGTACAGGTTCCCGTGCCCCTCGTGGTCGGACAGGAAGTAGACGCGGTCCCCGATCCACATCGGGCAGGCGAGGTTGCCGGGGAGGACGACCAGCGGCCGGTACTCCCCGCGGCCCGTCGTGTCGATCCACAGCGTTCCCGCGGTGCCGCCGCGGTAGCGCTTCCACCGCGCGAGGTCGCTCAGGTTGCGGCCGATGACGGCGCCGCGCCCGCCGGGCTCCGGCGACCAGGTCGCGGCGGGGCCGGGGACGAGCGGGCGCGCCGGCCCGCCGGCCACCGGGACCGAGAAGAGGTGGAAGTGCGCGCCGAAGGGCTGGCCGTCGTCGGTGGCGAAGACGACGGACTTCCCATCGGGCGTGAACCCCACGACGTAGGTCATCGCCCCGAGCCAGGTGAGCCGCGTGGACGGCCCGCCGTCCGCGGGCATGACCCACACCTCGTCGGGCCCCTCGTCGCGGCCGGTGTAGGCGAGCAGGGCGCCGTCCGGCGACAGCGCGGGCCGGCTCGCGGTGCCCGGCCCGGCGCTGAGGCGGCGGGCGACGCCGCCGCCGGCGGACACGGTCCACAGGTCGTCCTCGCAGGCGAAGACGACGCGGTCGGCGCGGAGGGTGGGGAAACGGTAGTACCCGGCGTGGTCGGTCATGGGATCTCCCGATATCCGAAGCCCTTTTACCATCCTTCGACATGCGGGCGGCGGTGTTCCGGCGAGAATGGGGGGGAAGGAGGCCCTATGCTCCGCATCGCCGTCGTGCTCGTCCTGTCCGCCGCCGCCCCCGCCGCCGCCGGTTGCGCGGAACTCGCCCTCGAGATCCGCGTCACGCCGGACCCCGTCGCCTTCGGCGAGGCGGTCTCCATCGAGACGCAGATCGTGAACCGCGGGGAATCGCCGGTGACGTACTTCGAGCCCGATCACGCCGAGGTCGACGGGTTCCCTCCGGTCCGATTCGTCCGCGTGGACGACGGCCGCGTCTTCGCGCCGTGGATCCCGCCCTATCAGACGATGGTCTCCGAGGGCCTCGCGGGGACGATCGTCCGCCTGGCCCCGGGCGAGCACCGGTCGGTGACGGTCTCGCGCCACCGGTTCGTCCCGGCGGCGAAGGGGGACGGCCCCGCCGAGCCCGCCTCGCTGCCGCCCGGCGAGTATGCGGTGGAGGCGGAGTACGTGAAGGCGGACGACCTGGTCCCGTGGAACACCGGGGGCTTCGACGTCGAGATGCGCCGACACGAGGGGCTCTTCACCGGCCGGGCGGCGGCGGTCCCCATCCGCTTCCGGGTGGCGCCGCCGGACCGGCCGTACTTCGCCCTCCTCCAGCCCGACCGCGCCCTGCCGCGGCTCATCCTCGCCATCGTGAACCCCACGGACGCGCCGCTGACGATCGACGGCGTGGGGACGCTCGAGATCCACTCGAAGATGTACGGCCACCTGTCCGCGCGCCTGCCCGTGGCCCCGCCGACCGTCGCGCCGGGGTCGCGCGGCGAGTTCGCGATCGACCTGCGCCGGCTCGGGTTCCAGCCGGGCAACGGCTCCCGGCTGTTGAGACTGGGTCTCAATGAACTCATCCTGTCGGGCCCGGCCTGGATGACCCTCCGGGTGGACGCCGCCGACGGCCGCGAGATCGCCGCCCCCGAGGGCATCCTCGGCGAGGTCCCTCCGCCGCCGGACGCGGGGCTCGCGGACCTCGCCCTCACGCTCCGCGGCGACCGCCCGGAGGACCTCGCCATCTCCCTCGAGAACCGCGCGGACGGGCCCCGGCGGGTCAACGCCCGCCTCGCCTTCCCCGCCGACCTCATCGTGGTCGTGCGGCGGGTGGGCGACGACGTGCCGCCGCGGGGCTCCATGCGGCAGACCGCACCGACGTCGCTCGACGACCTGCGGCCGCGCGGTTGGGAGGGGTCGAGGCTCGCTGCGGGCCTCGCCTGGGACGGCGACCGGTTCGAGGCCGCGCCGCCGCTGACCCTGGACCACCTGCGGGTGCTGCGGCCCGGGGAGTCCGTCGCGCGGACCTTCGACCTGCCGGCGCACCTCGCGGACGGCCTGCCCCCGGGCCGCTACGCGGTCCGGGCCGGGCTGGCGAACGCGGAGACCGGGCTGAGGTTCGGGCTCGCCGAGGACGACACCGCCGCGACGGGGACGCTGTGGTCGCCGGAGCTGGAACTCACGGTCACCGCGAGGTGAGGAGCACGGGCAGGGCGGCCCCGTCCGGGAGCGGCAGCAGCAGGCGCAGCGGTTCGGGGGCGGCGAGGAGCACGCGGGCCGCCTCCGCGGGGACCGGCAGCGGGTCGGCGCCGGGGAGCAGGAGGAACGGCGCGCCCTCCGGGTCGCGGACGAGGGCCGCGGGGCCCGCCGGCGTCGCCGCCGCATCGAGGAGCGCCGCGGCCGGGGACAGGCGGGCCGCAGCGTCCGCGAGGGCCGCGGGGTCCGGCGGCGGGATCTCTCCCGCGAGGGGCTCGACGGCGAGCGGCACGAGCGCCCACTGCGCTTTCGTGTGCCCGTGGTACACGATGGTGGCCCCGCCGAGACCGGGGCCGGTGTCGCCGGAGCCGGAGGAGTAGTAGCCGAACCACCACACCACGCCGTCGTGGTCGCCGCTGCTGCCGCTGCAGGCGGCCAGCGCGAGGAGGCAGAAGCACAGGGCCGCGGTCCTCATGCCGGAAGTGTACCTCCATCCGCCGCGCCGCGCACGAGGACGACCTTCCCGACATTCCCCCGGTCGTGGAGGATCCGGTGGGCCTCCGCCGCCCCCGCGGCGGTGAGGGGGAGGCGGGCGTGGATCACCGGCCGCACCCTGCCGGCGGCGAGGAGGGGCAGGACCTCCGTGGAGAAGCGCGCCGCGAGATCCGCCCGCCCGAAGAGAGTGAGCAGGTTCAGGCCGAGGACGCCCCGGTTCTCCATCATGAGGTCCGTGGCCCGGATCCTCGGGAACGACCAGAGGACGCGCAGGGCCCGGAGGAGGCTGCGCCGGCGGCCGGGGGCCATCTCCGAGACGCCGTAGGCGACGACGCGGCCCAGGGGGGCGAGGAGGGCGAGGCTCTCCGCGAGACCCGCGCCGCCGCGGGGGTCGAGGACCAGGTGGACGCCCTCGCCTCCGGTGGCCGCCCGCACGGCGTCCGGGACGCTTTCGCGGCGGTGGTCGATGGCGCGGTGGACGCCCTCGCGGAGGAGGAACGCCGTTTTCTCCGGCGAACCGGCGGTGGCGAGGACGACGGCGCCGCGGCGGAGGGCGAGGCGCACGGCGGCCGTGCCGACGCCGCCGGCTCCGCCGTGGACGAGGACCCGTTCGCCGGCCCGCAGGGCGCCGGCGACGGAGAGCGCGAGGTCCGCGGTGGCGTAGTTCACGGGGAAGGCCGCGCCCTCGTCGAAGGAGACGCCCGCCGGCAGCGGGAACGTCATGGAGGCGAGCGTCACGGCGGATTCGGCGTACCCGCCGAAGCGGGTGAAGGCCAGGACCCGGTCGCCCGGGCGGAAGGCCTCGACGCCGGGGCCGGTCGCCGCCACGGTGCCGGCGACCTCGTAGCCGGGGCAGAAGGGGATCGGGGGCGCCTCGGGGTAGAGCCCCATGCGCCCGAGGACGTCCGCGAAGTTCACGCCGGCGGCCTCCACGCGGATGCCGATCTCCCCCGGCCCCGGAGATGCCGCCGCCCCCTGCCGCTCGACGAACACTTCCGGTCCGCCCCGCCGTCCGACGACGATTTCGCGCATCCCTTCAGGTTACCCGGTCTCTGGGCAGAATCGCCGCCGCCGGGACGAACGCGCCAAGAGCGGCGGCGAACTTCCTCAGAGACCGTTGTCCTCCGGGACGAACGCGCCAAGAGCGGCGGCGAACTTCCTCAGAGACCGTTGTCCCAGAGACCGTTGTCCGGTGGAGACCGTCGTCCGCGAGACCGGCGTCCGGAGACCGCACCGCCGCGGGGACGAACGCGCCGAGAGCGGCGGAGAACTTCCTCAGAGACCGTCGTTCGCGGAGTTCCCACACCGCGGGAAGGGCCGGCGGCGGGTTATGATGTCGGCGTGGGACACCGGACCGCCCTCGTTCTCCTCCTGCTGCCCCTCGCGTCGGCCGTCGCCCCGGCGCAGGAGGACGCCAAGGCCACGGATCTCACGCTCTCCCGCCGTGTCGCCGAGGCCATCGACCGCGGCGCGACGTGGCTCGCGGGCACCCAGCAGCCGAACGGGACGTTCCCTTCGCCCTACGCCGCCGGGTACCCGATGGGGCCCACGGGCCTCTGCACGCTGGCGCTCCTCCACTCCGGAGTGCCGCGGACGGATTCCGCCGTCGAGCGCGCCATCGCCTACCTGCGGACGGCGTGGAACGCGGTCCGCAAACGGGGGGGCCTCGCGCCGCGCGTCTACGACATCTCCGTGACCGTGATGGCCCTCGCCGAGTTCGGCCGGGACCGGCGCCCGGAGGCCGGCGGCGCGTTCGTCCTCGACGAGACGGACCGGAAGTGGCTCGACGAGATGGTCCGCTGGCTCGTCTCCGTGCAGCAGGGCAACGGCGCGTGGCGGTATCCCGAGGCCGGCTACGACCTCTCGAACACGCAGTACGCGCTGCTCGCGCTGAAGGAGGCGCGGCGGTGCGGGATCGAGGTGCCGCGGAAGGTCTTCGAGCGCGCCCTCGGCCACATCGTCGGCGCCCAGGAGCGCGACGGCCCGCAGGCCCCGCGGTACGAGGAGCGGGGCGGTGACGGCGTCTACGGCGCCCAGCGGGAGCGCGTGCCCGGCCACGACCGCGTCCGCGGCTTCGGCTACGTCGGCCCCGCGGCGGCCACCGGCTCGATGACCGCCGCCGGCGTGGCCGTCGCCGCGATCTGCGCCTCGGAGATGGACCCGCTCCGCCAGCGCGACCTCGCGGCGGCGGGCTGGCAGGCCGTGCGCGACGGCATCGCGTGGCTCGGCCGCCGCTTCGACGTCCGCCAGAACCCCGGTTACGGAGCGACGTGGCACTACTACTACCTCTACGGCCTCGAGCGGGCCGGGGTCCTGGCCCGCGTCGTGTACATGGGCGAGCACCGCTGGTACGCGGAGGGGGCGCGCTACCTCGTGGACGCCCAGGCGCCGGACGGCTCGTGGCGTCCGGCCCTGCCGGCACAGGCGGCGGACATCCCCTGCCTCCCCCGCGGCGGGAACGTGGTGGACCAGGCGTTCGCGCTGCTGTTCCTCTCCCGTGCCACGGCCCGGGCCCTCGGCGTGGCCACCGAGGAGCCGCTCCTCGACCTCCCCGCGGGCAAGGACCTGCCGGCGGAGGAGTTCGAGAAGCTCCTCGACGCGGCGTTCGCGGAGATGGACCGACTGACGCCGGAACGGGCGGCCGACCGGGCCCGCGACTTCGCCCTCATCGGTCCGCGGGTCATTCCCTCCCTCCTCGCGCGGCTCACCGCGGAGGCGGTCGGGGAGCGGGCCCGCGCCGACCAGGTCCTGCGCTCCGTGACGGGGCTCACCTTCGGGTTCGAGGCGGCCGGCCCCGACGCCGACCGGGAGGCCGCGGTGGACCGCTGGACGATGTGGTACCTCGCGAACCGCGACCGGCTCGCGGTGGACCCCGCGGGCAGGATCATCCGGTGAGGGGGCCGGCCGTCGTCGCGGCGATCGTCGTCCTCGCCCTCGCCCCGATGGCCGGCATCGCCCTGACCGGGCGGGACGTCGGCCCGGCGGTTCCGAGTGCCCTCTTCTACCTCCTCGCGCCGGCGGTCTACCCCCTCGGCCTGGTGGCCGTGCTCGGTGGCGCGGTCTCCGGCTACTTCGAGGTCGCCATGGTGGCCGGTCTCGCCGCGGCCACCGCGCAGTGCCCGCTCTACGGCCTCCTCCTCCGCCGCCGGGAGACGCGGCGCGCCCGGGTCCGGGGCCTCCTCACCGTGCACCTGACGCTCGTGTCCGTGTACGCCCTGGTGGCCGGGGCCGTCTGGCTCCTGAACCGCCGCTGACCGGCGGGCACACCGGACGCGGCGCAGGGGTTTCGGGTTGCGCGCCCGCGATCGCCGGGGCGAGAATGCCGGCGCGGACCAGAAGGAGGACGACATGCGCTGCCGCTGCTTCCGGGCCCTCACCGCCGCCATGGTTGCCCTCGCCGCCGCCACCGCCGTCGTGGCGACGACGAAGGAAACGCCGCGGACCGCCCCGCCCGCGCCCGAGGCCGGGCGGCCGGCGGACCTCTTCGGCGCCCTTCCCGCCCTCTTCGTGGAGAACCGCGGGCAGACCGACCCCGGCGTCGCGTTCTACGCCCGCGGGCGCGGGCTCGACGTGATCCTGACGGAGGAGGGGATCGCCTACCGGATCGGCGAGCCCGGCCGGCGCTGGGTCGTCCGCTCCGACTTCGCCGGCGCCGCCCGCGTCCGGCCCGAGGGCGTGACGCCCGCCGGCACGGTGATCAGCCACTTCCGCGGGCCGCGGAGCGAGTGGCGGACGGGTCTCCCGACCTGGCGCGAGGTGCGCTACCGCGGGCTCTGGGCGGGCATCGATCTGTCGCTCGCCTTCGAGGGCTCCGTGCTGAAGTCCGCGTGGCACGTGGCGCCGGGGGCGGACCCGTCGGCGATCCGGGCGGAGTGGCGAGGGGCGACGCTGTCGGTCGGCGCCGACGGGAGCCTCGTCATCGGCACCCCGTTCGGGTCCGTGCGGGACGCGGCTCCCCGCGCCTGGCAGACGGGCGGGGCGGACGTGGCCGCCCGCTGGCATCTCGCCGGGACGGCCTGCGGCTTCGCGCTCGGGCCCGTGGACCCCGCGCTCCCGCTCGTCGTGGACCCCGCGGTCCTCGTCTACTCGGGCTGCGTCGGCGGCGGCGGGGCCGAGTACGGGCAGGGCATCGCGGTGGACGGCAGCGGGTGCGCCTACATCGTCGGCCGGGGCTACGACACCGCGCCGCCGCCATTCCCGGTGCTCGTCGGTCCCGACCTCACCTACGCCGGCAGCGGCGATGCCTTCATCGCGAAGGTGAACGCCGCCGGCACGGGGCTCGTGTACGCCGGCTTCATCGGCGGCACGGGGGGGGACGACTGGCCCGCGGCCGTCGCCGTGGACGGCGCGGGGTGCGCCTACGTGGCGGGCCACGTCCACGACCCCACGGGGTTCCCCGCGGTCGTCGGTCCGGACCTGACTCACAACGGGGGAGATGACGCGTACATCGCCAAGGTCAGCGCCGACGGCTCGAGCCTCGTCTACTGCGGATTCATCGGCGGAGCGGGCGAGGACTGGGGCCACGCGGTCGCCGTGGATGATGCCGGCGCCGCCTACGTGGGGGGGTGGACGGACAGTTTCGCGGTGACCTTCCCGGAGGTCGGCGGTCCGGATCTGACCCACAACGGCATGTTCGACGGGTTCGTCGCCAAGGTGGCCCCCGACGGCTCCGGCCTGCAGAAGGCCGGCTACATCGGCGGCAGCTCCGGGGACGGGGTGAACGCGATCGCGGTGAACCGCGCCACGGGAGAGGTCTGGGTCGCGGGGCAGACCGCCTCCACGGACTTCCCGGTCCTCGTCGGGCCGGACCTCACGTTCAACGGACCCACGTTCGACGCCTTCGTCGGGAAACTGAAGGCCGACTTCTCGACGTTCGAGTACCTCGGCTACCTCGGCGGCGCCGGGGACGACAAGGCCTACGGGATCGCCGTGGACTGCTCGAACTACGCCCACGTCGTCGGCGCCACGGAATCGAACGAATCGACCTTCCCGGTGACCGCCGGCCCCGACCTCACCTACAACGGCAACCGGGACGCGTTCGTGGCGAAGCTCCACGAGAACGGGGCCGCGCTGTACTACGCCGGCTACATCGGCGGCTCCGACTACGACGAGGCGCTCGGCGTGGCGACGACGCCGGACTGCCTGTCGTGGATCACGGGCTGGACCGGATACGGAGGCAACGGATTCCCCTGCGGCGGCGGGCCCGACTCCACCCACAACGGGAGCGACCGGGACGCGTTCCTCGCGCGCCCGACGTGGAGCGGGGACCGACTGCTGTCCTCCGGTTACTTCGGCAGCGGGGGCCAGGACACCGCCTACGCGATCGCCACCGACGCGTCGGGGGACGCCTACGTCGCCGGCTTCGTCTCGATCGACGAGGACGGGATCCCGTTCCCCGTCCTCGTCGGACCGGACCTCCACCCGGACGGGGCGACCGACGCCTTCGTGGCGAAGTTCACCGCCCCGGACCACCTCGCCGTGACGCTGAAGAAGGGGGCGCTGAAGGCGACGGACAAGGACCTCGGGGACTCGGTGAAGGTGTCGGGCGCGATCCAGCGGCCGGGTCCCTGGGAGTTGGATCCGGAGACGATGGCGGCGCGCGTGGTCGTCGGGGGCGAGGGCGATCCCTACGCCATCGACATCCCGCCGGGAGACCCGGGCTGGAAGTGGGGCAAGGGCAAGTACTCCTGGAAGGGGCCGGGCGGGGCCCTCAAGCTCGACCTCGTGAAGGGGACGTTCCAGGTCTCCGTGGCGAAGGTCGATCTGCCCGCGGGGCAGGCGAACCCGATCGTCGTCCGCCTCGAGATCGAGGACATGGAGTGGCTCGATTCCCGCGCGTGGACGGAGAGCACGAAGGCCCCGGGGAACTTCAAGTACCCGTGAGTCAGGGCATGCGAGCGAGGCGCGGTGGTGACGCCAGTCGTGGCCGCCCACCGCGACGGTGAGATGAAGGCCATGGTGCGCTGGTGCAGGACCGCGGCCGTCGTGTTGCTCGCCATCGTCCTGCTGTCCTGGGCCGTGCCGGCCATGCTGGATCTGCGGGCGAACCCGATCCTCGTCACGACCGTGCGTCCGGGACGGACCCCCGCGCCGGCGTTCCCCGGGGGCGCCGCGTTCGTGGAGGTCGAAGTCGCCCGCGAACGCCCGCTCCGGATGGACGTCGTCGAAGTGCCCATCGCGGGGGCCGGCGCGGGCGGCACCGTTCACGAGGCCGATCCCGCGGCGGTCGCCGCGGAGAGGAAGGCGCTCCACGCCGCCCTCGAGGAATGGCTCGCCACCCCGGGGAGGGACCTGCGGATCGCACAGACGTGGGACGGCGTGGAGAAGAGCACGCTGTTCGGCTTCGCCCGTCAGCGGGCCCGGGTCGTCCTCCATGCGCGGCTGGTGCCGGCATCGGCCGCCGCGAAGTGAGGGAGTCGCCCGCCCCCGCCGGTGACGGGACCGGTGGGGGCGGGAGCCGCGTCGCAGCGGTCAGGGCGGGCTGCCGGAGATGTCCGCAACCGCCCCGCAGCCGGTGGCAACATGCCGGTCACCACAGGAGTCCGACAGTGAGGCGAACGGCGGCCGTCGCGGTCATCGTCGTGCTCGCGGTCCTCCCGATCGCGTGGCTCGGCCTCGGAATCCTCACCCAGCACGACGCCGCCCTGGACCCCGTCAGCGCGCGGCTCCTCCTGTTCGTGGTGGGGCCGGTGCTCTATCCGTTCGGCATCGCGGGGATGCTCCTGGCGATCCCGTTCGGTTCCTTCGAGGCGATGGGGCTCTCAATCCCCGCCGCGGCCGCGGTGCAGTACCCGGCCTACGGCCTCCTCCTCCGCCGCTCCGGGAGCCGCCGGGCGCGGCTCCGGGTCGTCCTCACCGCCCACCTGACCATCGTCGCCGTCTACGTTCTCGTGGCCGTGCCCATCTGGCTGCTGAACCGGGGCTGGTGAGAGGAACGCCGCGCCCCGGCGCATGGCGCGGGGCGCGGGACGGCCTCGGGTCGGAGGGGGAGCCGCCGGGTCAGGCCTTCGGCGGTTCCTTCTTCTCCGCCGCGCGCAGCGGCATCTTCGTCAGGTCGATCTCCACGCGGATGACGTCTTTCTCCGCGTGGCTCTTCATGTGCGGGGCGACGCTGCGGAAGATGTTCATCATCGCCTCGTTCCCCACGAGGACGCTGGCGGTGAACTTCGCGATGCCGCGGCCCTTCGCGATCTCGGCGAGGCGCTCGAAGAGGTGCCGGCCGATTCCGCGGCCCTGCCAGTCGTCGCGCACGACGACGGCGATCTCCGCGGACTTCGTGCCCTCGTCGTACATGTACCGCCCGACGCCGAGGGCCTCCTCCGTGCTCTCCACCTCGAGCGTGGCGAGGATGGCCATCTCCTGCTGGTAGTCGATGTTGCAGAAGACCTGCCGCTCGGAATGCGGCATCGCCTTCACCACCCGCATGAACCGCTGGAACCTCGTCTTCTCCGAGAAGGAGTAGAAGAGGTCCTTCACGAGCTCGTCGTCGGTCGCCTTGATGGGGCGGAACAGGATGTCCGTCCCCGTCTCCAGGGCCACCATCGTCTCGAGCTCCTCCGGGTAGACCGTGCCGCGGGCCGGGATGATCTGGTGCGCGAACACCAGGCGCCGCGACTTCGCCGCGTGCAGCAGGTCCTGCCGGTGATCCGGGTCGGCGACGGCGATGAGCGCCATGGCCCGCTCCCGCATGTTCTTGCCGTGCAGGTAGGCGATGCCGTGCTCCGTCACCACGTAGTGGATGTCGCCGCGGGTGGTGAGGACGCCCGCGCCCTCCTTCAGGGCCGGGGTGATCCGCGAGACGCGGCCCTGCGGAGTCTCCGCCGTGGACGGCAGCGCGATGATGGGCTTGCCCTCCGGCGCGAGGGCGGCGCCGCGGATGAAGTCCGCGTGCCCGCCCATGCCGCTGTAGAAGCGGAACCCGAAGGAGTCGGCGCAGACCTGCCCGGTGAGGTCCACCTCGAGGCCGGTGTTGATCGCCACCATCCGGTGGTTGGCGGCGATGTTGGCGACGGAGTTCACGTACTCCGAGGGATGGAGTTCGAGGCTCGGGTTGGCGTCCATCCAGCGGTAGAGGTCCGCGGAGCCCATGGCCAGCGAGGCCACCATCTTCCCCGGGTGCAGCGCCTTCCGGCGCCCGTTGATGATGCCCGCCTTCGCGAGCTCCATGAGGCCGTCGGTCAGAAGCTCGGTGTGTACGCCGAGGTCGCTCTTGTCGCGGAGGTACGCCATGACGGCGTTCGGGATCCGGCCGATGCCGACCTGGATCGTCGCGCCGTCCGGGACGAGGCGGCCGATGTGGGCCGCGATCCGCTCGTGGACCTCGTCGGCCTCCACCTTCGCGAGGACCGGCGGGTCCTCGTCGAACTCCACGAACAGGTCGATCTCCGCCACCGGCAGGAGGGCTCCGCCGAGCGTGCGCGGCATCTTGCGGTTCACCTGCGCGATGACGAGGTCCGCGGCATCCACGGCGGCCCGCGTCACGTCCACCGAGAGGCCCAGGGACACGTAGCCGTGCTCGTCCGGCGGGGTCACCGACACGAGCGCGACCTGCATCGGCAGCCGCCCGGAGCGCAGGAGGCCCGGGATCTGGGACATGAACGCCGGCGTGTAGTCCGCCCGGCACTCCGCCACGGCGTCCCGCAGCCCCTCGGAGACGAAGAACGAATCCGCCCGCACGTGGTCCGACAGCCCCGGCGCGAGGTAGGGCATGTCACCCATGGGGTGGATCTGGAAGAGCTCCACGTCGGCGAGTTCGCCCGCCCGCGCGGTCAGGGCCCGCACGAGGTGCGCGGGCTCGCCGGCGGCGGACGCCACGAACACGTGGTCGCCGGCCACGACCCGCGCCACGGCCTTCTCGGCGGTCGTGATGCGCTGCTCGTAGGTCGACTTCCAGCGGTTACCCATGGGTCGCCTCCTTCTTCGCGAGGATGATGCGGCCGTCCACCGCCACGGCCCCCTTGCCCGCCTCGTAGATCATCAGCGGGTTCACGTCGATCTCCTTGATCTCCGGCCAGTCCGTCACGAGCTGGCTGAGCCGGAGCAGGCACTCCGCGGCGGCGTCGATGTCGGAGGGCGCCTCGCCGCGGAAGCCGCGCAGGAGCTTCACCGACCGGATCGATCCGATCATCTCCCCGGCCATCGCCTCCGGGATCGGCGCCACGCGGAACGCCACGTCCTTGAAGGCCTCCGTGTAGATGCCGCCGAGGCCGAACATGAGCAGCGGACCGAACAGCGGGTCGCGGGTGGAGCCGAGGATCACCTCCTTGCCCTTCGGCAGCATCTTCTGGATGGTGACGCCCCAGATCCGGGCCTGCGGCTGGGCGGCCTTGATCCGCGAGAGCATGCCCTCGAACGCCTCCACGAGGGACTTCTCGTCCTTGATGTTGAGGACGACGCCGCCCACGTCCGTCTTGTGGAGCAGGTCGGGGCTGGCGATCTTCAGCACCAGCGGGTAGCCCAGCGCCGTGCCGGCCTCCACCGCCTCCTTCGTGTCGCGGGCGAGGCGGAACGGGGCCACGGGGATGCCGTAGGCCGTGAGGACCTCGAGAGCCCGTATCTCCGACAGGTGCAGCCGGCCCTCGGCGCGCTCCGTCTCGAACACCTTCCCCACCGCGTCGCGGTCCACCTTGAAGGACTTGATCTTCGACTTCGGGCGCCGGATCCACTCCGCGTAGCGGGCGAGCGCCTCCAGCGACCGGACGCCGGCCTCCGGGAACCCGTAGTGCGGGATCCGCTGGCGGCGCAGGATCTGCACCGCCTCCGCCGACTCGGACAGGCCGGTGAAGGTCACCGCCATCGGCTTGTCGGAGTACGACTCGATCTCCGCGATCGTCTTCGCGATCTCCTCGAGGTCGGTCATCGTCTGCGGCGTGATGATCGTGAACACCATGTCGGTGTTCTCGTCCGCCACCACCGCCTCCAGCGCCGCGAGGTAGCGGTCGTGCTGGGCGTCGCCGATGACGTCCACCGGGTTCTTCAGGTTCGCCGTGGGGGGCAGCTGGTTCTTCAGGGACTTCGCGGTGTAGGCGGAGAACCGCGTCATCGTGAGGCCCGAGCGGACCGCCGCGTCGGTGGCCATGATGCCCGGGCCGCCGGCGTTCGTGACGATGGCGATCTTCCGGCCCTGGGGGAACGGCTGGCTCTCGAAGACCTGGGCGTAGTGGAACAGCTCCTCGATGGTCTCCACCCGCAGGATGCCGCCCTGGGCCATCACCGCGTCGTAGACCTCGTCGGCGCCCGCCAGCGAGCCGGTGTGGGATGCGGCGGCGGCCGCGCCCTCGGCCGAGCGGCCCGTCTTGATGGCGAGGATCGGCTTCGGGTTCTTCGCGTCGCTCGTGATCCGCTGCGCGAGGCGCAGGAACTCGCCGCCGTCCGTCAGGTCCTCGATGTAGAGGAGGATGGCGCTCGTGAGCGGGTCGTCGGCCAGCGCGGCGAGGAGGTCGAGTTCCGTCACGTCGGCCTTGTTCCCGAAGGAGATGAACTTCGAGAAGCCGATGTCGTGGACGCGCGCGTACTCGAGGATCGCCGTGCACAGCGCGCCGCTCTGCGACATGAAGGCGAGCCGGCCGATGCGGGGGAACGCGAGGGCGAAGGAGGCGTTGAGGACGACCTCCGGGTTCGTGTCGATCATGCCGAGGCAGTTCGGCCCGATGACCCGGATGCCGTGCTTTCGCACGATCTCCTTCAGTTTCTTCTCCCGCGCCACGCCCTCGCCGCCGACCTCCTTGAAGCCGGCGGAGATGACCACGGCGTGCTTCGTGCCCTTCTTCCCGAGCTCCTCGAGGGCGGACAGGACGGCGGGCGCGGGCAGGATGATGACCGCGAGGTCCACGGGGTCGGGGATGTCGAGGACGCTGGGGTACGCCCGGACTCCGAGGAGGCTCTTCGCCTTCGGGTTCACGGGGTAGACCGGCCCCTTGAACCCTCCGCGGAGGATGTTCAGGAACGCGGCGTAGCCGACGGTCTCGGGACGGGACGAGGCTCCGATCACCGCGACCGAGGTCGGGTGGAAGAAGCCCTTCACGGACGCGATATCCCCGGCGGGGGGAGGCTTGGGGGGGCTCATGGTGACTCCTGTGCGGCGGCGAAAGGACCCCCGATTCTAGCCTGCCGGCACGGGGGCGGAAACTCTGCCGAAGCGAACGGGCGTCCGGTCCGACTTTCATTCAAGGCCGGCCCGTCCGGGGCCGATGAAGTGTCGGCACCGGCGGTACCCGGTTCCCCCGAAATGGCGAGGAGAAGGCTAAAGATCCTGCCTGACTCACCCGAGCGGATGCTCTGGATGCTTCCGCTCTTCTGCCTCGTTTTCGTCGTGGTCTGGCGGGACTTCGCGGGGGAGTCCCTCCGGGTCGACCTCATGATCGCCGCCCCGGTCCTCGGCGTGGGGTTCGCCGCCTATTGCCACGTCTGGCTCCTGATGGCCCGGCGGACGCTCGACCGCGAACTCGCGGAGCGCTCGCGGCAGCTCGAGGGGTCGCGGCGGTTCCTCGCGGAAGTCGTGGACGCCTCCCCGGGCGCGCTCCTGATCTCCGACCTCGAGGGGAACATCACGTTCGCCAGCGCGGCGGCGGAACGGCTGTTCGGCGCGGACGCCGGCGCCCTGGACGGCATGGCGGTGGGGCGGCTCTACGCCGAAGGGGCGCCCGGCGCCCTGACGACCCGGCGGCGCCTGCGCGAGGGGGGCGGCGCGCTGCACGCCCACCGGGCGACCCTCCGGCGTGTGACGGGGACGGAGTTCCCCGGAGAGGTGTCGGCGGTGTTCCTGCACGGGAGCGACGGGCGGGAGGACGCCGTGCTCGCGGTGGTGGCCGACCTGACCGAGCGCATCGCGGGCGAGCGGAGGGCCCTCGACATCGAGCGGCTCCGCGTCCTCGGAGAGAGCGTGGCGGGCATCGCCCACGAACTCAACAACCCCCTCACGGGCGTCATCGGCTACCTGCAGCTGGTCCTCGAGGACGAGTCGTCCGGGGACCGGCGCGAGGCGCTCCTGAAGGCGAGCCGCGAGGCGGAGCGCATGGCCCGGACGATCCGCAGCCTCCTGTCCTTCTCGCGGCGGCGGGGGCCGGAGCGGCAGCTGCTCGACCTGAACGAGATCGTCCGGCAGGTGTGCGAGTTCCGGGAGTACCAGCTCCGCGTCAACGACGTGCGGGTCGAGTTCGAGCCCGGCGTCCTGCCGGAAGTGTTCGTGGACCCGGACCAGTTGCGCCAGGTCGTCATGAACCTCCTGAAGAACGCCGAGGACGCCATCCGGGACAGCGGCGTGGGCGGGCTCGTCGTCCTGCGGACGGCGACGGTGGACGGGTTCGTCCGGGTCGAGGTGCGGGACGACGGGCCCGGCATCCCGCGCGAGATCGAGGACCGGATCTTCGAGCACTTCTTCACCACGAAGCCGGTGGGCAAGGGGACGGGGCTCGGGCTGGCCATCTGCCGGCAGATCGTCGAGAGCCATGGGGGGCGGATCCTCCTCGAGCGTCCGGGCGCGCGGGGCGTGTCGTTCGTGGTGGAGCTGCCGAAGCCCCGGTCGGACGGGGCGGCGGTCACCGTGCGGGTGCCGGAGGCCGCTCTGCCGCGGGCGGAGGGCCTGCGGGCGCGCGTCGTCGACGACGAGGAGGCCGTGCGCGACTACGTCGTGGCGGTCCTCGAGTCCGACGGCCACTCCGCCTCGGAGGCGGGCACGGGGGCCGAGGCCCTCATGCTCGCGGAGGGCGGCGAGTTCGATCTCGTCTTCCTCGACCGCGGGCTGCCCGACATGCGGGGCGAAGCCTGCCGCGCCGAGATGTGCCGCCTGCGGCCGGCGCTCACCGGCCGCGTCGTGCTCATGTCCGGGGACCTTCCGGACGAGGACCCGGGGCCGAACTTCCTCCTGAAGCCCATGACCCCGGAGGAGATCCTCGACGCCGCCGCCCGCGCGGCCCACCCGGCCGACGCCGTCGCGTGACCGCGGCCCGGCCTCCGCGGTAGGATGCGGGTCCACGGAGGGGCGGCCATGCACGGCCTCGCCGCGCCCCTCGGCGGCATGTTCCCGGCCCCGCACGGCGCGGTGTGCGCCACTCTCCGACTCTCGGCCTCCGGGGCCTCGTTGGTTGACAGCTTCGATTCGTCTGGGCGCCAGACAGGGAGTCAAAACGAACCGGCCGCCGGTAGGTGAGCGGCAGAGCCCGGCAAGGTGTCCCGTCCGGGCTCGGGACCGGAGGCCCCGTGAACGACCCGTTCGACCCCGCGGCGATGAGCCCGGAGGAGCGCGATCTGGAGGTCGCCGGTCTGCTCGCGCGCGGCTTCCTCCGCCTGTCCATGGCCTGCGCCCCGGGAGTCCGCCCGTCCACCGGGAAAGCCCTTGATGTGCCGGGGAACCATGCCGCTCCGTGTGTCCCGGGTGACCGGCGATGAGCCGGCCCCTGACGAAAGGCGGCGCGATGGAGACGATGATGGCCGCCCGCATCCAGGCCCTGCGGGAGATGACGGTCGCGGAACTGCGGGCCGAGCACGCGCGGCTCTGCGGCGAGGAGACGCGCTCGCACCACGAGGACCTGCTGTGGCGGAAGGTCGCCTGGCGGCTGCAGGCTCTCGCGGAGGGCGGACTCTCGGAACGGGCCCGTCGCCGCGCGGCAGAGCTCGCGGACGACGCCGACGTCCGGATCCGCGCTCCGCGCGACGCCTTCGGAGGACCGCCGCCGGCCGACCGAACACGGACTCACGCGGTCCGGTTCGGCGGCGGCGGACGCCTGCCGATGCCGGGCACGGTGCTCACGCGCGAGTACCGCGGCCGCGAGGTCAGGGTCACGGTCCTCGACCGGGGCTTCGAATGGGAGGGCCGGGTCTAGCGTTCCCTGACGGTGGTGGCGGCGGCGGTCCGGGACTCCCCTTCCGTGTCCCGACCGGATTCCGGCGTGACCGGGAGCCTCCGCGCGCGACCTGTTTCCCGACATGCCGCCGGATCGCCCACGGGGCGCACGGATCGACGAGAGGCCATTCGCCCCCGTCTCGTGCGTCGGTTCCGGTCCGCTCCTCGTCGCGGAAGGGCCGGCTCTCTATCGTCCCCGGCAGCCGGAGCGCACCGCCTTCTACAAGTTCCTCGACCGGCATTCCGAGGAGTTCCTCCGCGTCCACGAGGAGCGCTTCGAGCCCGAGGACGGCCCCCTCCGGCCGGTGGTCAGGGATGCCGTGGCGGCGTTCCTCGACTGCGGCGTCCCCCGCGGCGGCTTCGCCCGGGCCCGCTGTCCCGAGTGCCGGCCGGAGTACCACCGGTGCTTCTCCTGCCGCACGCGGCTCTGCTGCCCGTCCTGCCAGCAGCAGAGGGTGGAACTCCTCGCGGAGAAACTCCGCCGGGACGTGCTCGCCCCGGTGGCCCATCCTTCGCCGGCGGTCCTCGGCCGCAGGCCGAGGACGAGCGGCCGGGGGGGGGGCCGCCGCGGGGGCCGGCCGGGTTGCGTCAAGATCACCCGGGCGGGGGGGGGGCCCCGGGGGGGGGGGGGGGCGGCGAAACCCCCCCGGGCCGTGCACCCCCCGGTGCCCCAGCCTTCGCGGGCGGTCCCGGGCCGAAGGCCGAGCCCGCGCGGCCGGGTCGGCGCCGGCCGCGAGAGCCGGCGTGTTGCCTTCACGATCCCGAAGGTCCTGCGACCGACCTTCTTCCGGGAGAGACGGCTGCTCGGCCTCTTCCCGCGGTGCGCCTTCCGTCCGTGAAGGCATGCCTCCGCGCCGCCCTCGGGCGAACGGACGGCGTTCCGGGCTTCGTGGCCGCCATCCAGACGTTCGGGAGCGGGGCGAACTTCCATCCCGACGTCCACGCTCCGGTTTCCGCCGGCCTCCTCCTCGCGGGCGGGGAGTTCGTGGCCGGGCCGACCTTCGACGACGCCTTCGAGCGGAAGGTGACGGAGCGGTTCCGCACGCTCGTGCTCCGGGCCTTGCGGAAGGAGGAGCGGCTCTCGGAGGAGTTCGCGGAGAAGCAGCTGACCTTCGGGCACGGGGGCGGGTTCAGCGTCTACGGGCGCCACCGGGTTCTCAACGAAGAGCCCACCCGCCTCGCCCAAATCGCCCGGTACGTGATCCGCCCGTCGGGGGCCATGGACCGCGTCTCGACCACCGCCGACGGGCCGGTTCTCCTCGCCCGGCCCGAAGGCCACGACGGCCGGGACGGCGCGGTGGTCCTCGACCCCCTCGAATGGATCCGCCGCCTCATCGGGCATCTCCCGGATCCGGGCACCCACACCGTGAGGTACTATGGTGCCGGCGCGAACCGCTCGCGGGCTCTGTACCGGCCGCCGGCGGACGAGGGCTCATCGGAAAAACCGGTCGACGGACCCGCCGGGGAGCCGAGGCCTTCGAGCCGGGCGAGTCGGGCGCGCCGGATCCGGAGGGTCTTCGAGTGCGACCCGCTCAACTGCGTTCGCTGTGGCGCGGAGATGAAGATCATCTCCTTCCTCTCCGAGCCGGCGGTGATCGACCGGATCGTGAGGCATCTCGAGGAACACCCGCGAGACGACCCCTTCGATGCGCGGGCCCCGCCGGCGGCCTGAGGACGGGCCCGTCTCCCGCCTCCTGCCTGCCCCGGGTTCCTACCGGGGCCGCGGAGACTCTGTCCCCATTCCTTTCCGCGCCACCCCCACCAGGCGATCCGCGGGCCGGAGGAGCAGTGCGGGACGAGACCGAGGGCCGATTCATGCCCCGGGGCGCTGTCCACCCGGTATCCGTGTGGTGGGGGTTCGTGCGGAGGGGGTCCGGGCGAAGACTCGGGAGGAGGGCCGTGGCGCCGGAGGTTCCCACGAGGATCGCGGTGGATTTCCCCTATCCTTCGATCCAAGTTGGAAGAAGGCGAAGTAACAGGCGGAGCAGAAGGAGAGAGCACAGTGGCCAAGGCAGTTCGGCCCAAGCGGGCCAACCGGGCGGCTGGAAAGAGCAACTGGGACAAGCAGTGGGAGAAGTACTGGAAGACCGTGGGCTGCGGGCAGTATGAGCTGCCGCCGACGGGCAATGGCACCAATGATGAGTGGGACTTCCTGATGGTCCCGCGCACGCCTGAGCGCGAGCTGGAGCGGCTGAACCGGATCCACGCAGAGTTCTCCCGGGCTTTTGATGCGATGTACGAAGTCGGGCCTGCCGTGACGGTCTTCGGCTCAGCGCGGTTCAAGGAGACGCACCGTTACTACAAGTTGGCACGCAAGCTCGGCGCGGAGTTGGCAAAGGCCGGGCTGGCAACCCTCACCGGCGGCGGCCCGGGCATCATGGAAGCCGCCAACCGCGGCGCACACGAGGCTGGTGGCAAGAGCTATGGGCTGAACATCATCCTGCCCCATGAGCAGCAGCCCAATCCGCACGTGGACAAGAGCATCGAGTTCCGCTACTTCTTCACGCGCAAGGTCTGCCTCGTGAAGTACTCCTGCGCGTATGTGGTCATGCCCGGCGGCCTGGGCACGCTCGATGAGATGTTTGAGGCCGCCACGCTGCTTCAGTGCGGTAAGATTGGCCCCTTCCCGCTGATCCTGATGGGTAGCGAGTTCTGGAAAGGGCTACAGGACTATGCCGCATTCATGATGAAACAGGGCGTCTTCAGGAACGAAGAACTCGGCTTCGGCCGGATCACTGATGATCCTGAAGAGGCCGTAGCCCTGATCCTCACGGCGCTACCGCCGGAGATCCGCTGTAGGCTTGAACCGCCGCAAAGGATCCCCGGCAACCCGAACGGGCGGGAGGCCATATGAAAATCACACTACTCGGCGCATCCGGCGGCGAAGTAACCGGCTCGGCATTCCTGGTGCAGAGCGGCAAGTCGCAGGTCGTGGTGGATTGCGGCATGTTCCAGGGCGGGCGGAAGAACGCTCTGCGCAACCAGCGGCTTGCGCCCGGGCGGGCGGAGACCCTTAACGCCGTCGTCGTCACACACGCGCATCTTGACCATGTGGGGCGACTGCCCCTGCTGCCGCAGGCAGGCTTCAGGGGGCCGATCTACGCCACCGATGCAACCATCGAGATGGCATCACTGATCCTGCGCGACTCCGTGCGCATCATGGCGCAGGACAACGAGCGTCAGAACGAGAAACGCCTTCGAGCCGGCGATGAGCCGCAGGAACCGCTGTTCACCGAAGATGACACGGAAGCAGCGATCAAGCAGTTCAAGGGTGTGCCCTATCAGCAGAAGGTACGCATCACACCGAACATCGAGGCCATCTGGTCGGAAGCCGGGCACATGCTGGGCTCGGCCAGTGTCCAGCTCATCGTCAACGAGGATGGGCGTGAGAAGAAGGTGGTGTTCACGGGCGACCTGGGCCCGCGCGGGCTGTCGCTGACGCGGAACTACCAGCCGTTCGACTCCTGCGACATGGTCTTCCTCGAATCCACTTACGGCGGCCGCGATCACCGACCGTTCCGCGAAACCGTCGATGAGTTCGTGAAGATCGTCCAGGAGACCGCCGAGACCGGCGGCAAGATCTTCATCCCGACCTTCGCTGTCGGCCGGGCACAACTGCTGATCGTGTTGCTGGCGTGGATGTTCCGCACGAAGAAGGTCAATCCCTTCCCGGTGTATCTCGACAGCCCGATGGCGATTGAAGCCACGGTGATCTACGAGAAGTACGAGGACCTCTATAGCGATGAACTGAAGGATTTCATCCGCGAGCGGCCGATCAGGGAGGACATGCAACTGCTGAAAATGGCCGCCACACCGGATGAATCCAAGGCGATCAACCAGGTGGCCGGCACGTGCCTTGTGATGGCCGGCGCCGGCATGTGCAACGCGGGACGCATCCTGCATCACCTGAAGCAGAACCTCTGGAAACCACAGACGCATGTAGTCATCGTCGGCTATCAGAGCCGTGGCACGCTCGGGCGCAAGCTGGTCGATCGCGAAGAGAGCGTCATGATCTACGGTCAGAAGATTGCCGTCCGCGCCGAGGTCCACACGTTGGGCGGCTTTAGCGCCCATGCCGGCCAGACCGATCTGCTGCACTGGATGAGCCGACTGGCGTCCTGTAAGCCGAAGGTCGCGGTCATCCATGGCGAGAACAGCAACCGGCGAGCTCTGGCCGACAAGATCCGCAGCCAGTTCAAGCTGACGCCGCTGGTCCCCAGACTCGGCGAGACGATCGAGTTATGATCACACCGCTGGCAGACCATGAAGTCTCCGGCACGCGCCAGACCGGTGTGCGCGCCTGCGAGGTGGATTCTGGTCTGATCATGGCGCTGACGACCACCGGGTCAATCAGCGTCGTAGATGCCGAACGGGCTGAAGTTCGCACCGTGCTGATTGCAGCACTTGGATGCAATCTCGCCTGGGGGATCATTGATGCGATCATGTAACTGATGGCGTGTCTGCACCAGCGCGGCCGGAGCACGCGGCCGCTGGCGACGCTACGCCACCAGAGCCCGGAGGAGGGATGCCTGCCACTGCGCCACTCGATGGCGGATGTCGTGTAGCATACGATCGAGCCGGCGCAAGTGGAAACACTGCGTCAGCACCTGGTGGCATTGCCCGAGGCAAGCGGCCGGCCCCGACTGCATGCCGACGAATTCAAGGGCGCGCTGGCCGTGCTGTTCTGGGTGTGCACGGCGGCGCCGCCGGTGGCGCTGCCGCTTGCGGTCTTTCACGACCTGCCGTGCGCGATGCTTGTGTCGCGAATTGTCGCCATCGCACTGCTGTTTTTCGGCGGCTATGGCTATGGACTTTCGACCGGGTTGCGGCCCTGGATTACCGGAGTGATCATGGTGCTGATCGGCGCGGTGCTGGTTGGGACCACGGTGGCCTTGGGCGGATAGGAGCCAGAGATGACATCCGAAGCCGTTCATCCTGATACGCCCTCTGCGTCCGACTGGGGCCTGGGGAACTGGTTCCCCCCTGCCGGTTGGCTCAGGACCTGCACGGGCGGCTCGCTGATTGCGGATCCGATCGGGGGTGTGACGCCGGCGGCCTACCTGTTACCGGCCGCGCTGAGTGTTGCCTCGCTGGCGGGTCTGCCGCCGCAGGCAGGCATGTGCACCTGCCTGATGGGAGGCCTAATCTTCTGGCTGTTCTCTAGCTCGACGCGTACTTCGATCACGGTCACGACGGCGATCGCACTACTGGTCGGCACATCGCTGGGCGACCTTGTCCACGGCGACCCAGCGCGGTTCTGGGCACCGGCATCATGCACATCGCTGCTGATCGGGGCGCCGGCGCTGATCATCTGGGCGATCCGCGCGGGTGTAGTCATCAACTTCGTTTCGGAAACGATGCTCCTGGGCTTCAAGTGCAGCATCGCCTTCGTGCTTGCGGGCAAGCAGTTGCCCACGCTCTTCGGGCTCTCCGCTGGGCACGGGAACTTGTGGGAGAACACCCGGCACTTCCTGAGGCACCTGAACCAGGCCAGTCTACCCTCGCCGTCACGTTCAGCTTCTACGGGCTGCTGCGGAAGACGGCGACGCTCGACTCGCTGCCGGGCCTCGCCGCCGAGACGCTCTCTCCGCCCCGACGCCGCGCGGTGTCTCTCCGCCTGCGCTCGCTACGCTCGCTTCGGCGGGAGGACACCGGGACGCCCTCGTACGGAGGGAAGTTACAGAAAGGACGTCACACGCCCTCTATATGCTCGACAGCAACGACGCGCCCACTTTCCAGCTCACCGCACCGTGACCAGCGAGCTCAATGGAGGCGGCCCGAATCTCCGGCTCAAACAGGAACCGATTCTCGGAATCGGCGGATGGTTGCTCCTGCGCTCCTTGGGCCTCAGACCCGAAGTCTGCCATCTGATTGAGGGCCACGCCGCCTCTGCGGTGCCGGCGCGCGCTCACAGCCTCGTGCAGGAGGACTCCGTGCCATTCGGGTGGCGCAGGCAGCCACGCGCGCGGGCATTCTGTTCACGACGCACATGGCGGTCGAATCCGGAATTGACCGCTTCCCGGCGGACATGATCGCGTCCTATCTCCCGGTCTACGTCAGAGAGGCGCCCGGCATTTCTTCGAAGGAAGTCCTGGCGCTCGGCCGGCTGAACCCGGATAACAGCGGTGGGCCTTTCAACCTGGCTCCCCTTGCGATTCGCGGCAGCGCGGCCGTGAACGCGGTTAGCCGGCTTCTCGGAATTGTGAGTCGAAAGCTCTTTCAGCCTCGCTTCCCGCGCTGGCCGCAGGAGGAAGTGCCGGTGGATTGCGTCACCAACGGTGTCCATGTGCCCAGCTGGGACTCTCAACCGGCCGACGCGCTATGGTCCTGCGCCTGTGGCGATGCGGGTCGGCAGGATACGACAGACGCGCTGCAACTGAAGATCGAGGCTGTTTCGGATGCTGAAATCCGGGACAAGCGCTCGGCCTGCCGCCGGACGCTTGTTGAAAGAGCCCGCGCCCGCCTCGCGCGGGAACAGGTGATCGCCGCCCAGCCCACGGACGCCATCGAGGCGGCCAAGCACTTGCCCGATCCGACGGCGCTCACGCTGGGGTTTGCGCGGCGCCTTGCGGCGTACAAGAGACCAGATCTTCTACTGCATGATCCGGACAGGCTCTTGCGCATCCTGACGAATCCTCGGTACCCCGTGCAGCTCGTGATCGCCGGGAAGGCGCATCCAGCGGACCGCCACGGTCAAGGCTCGATTCAAGAGTGGATCCGGTTCATCCGCCGGCCTGATGCGCGACCGCACGTGGTTTTCGTGAACGACTACGGTATGCAGGTTTCGGAGCTGCCTGTTCAGGGCGCGGATGTCTGGATCGATACCTCGCGCCGGCCTTGGGGAGCCTGTGGAACCAGCAACATGAAGGTGCTTGCCAACGGGGTGCTCAATTGCTCGGAGCTGGACGGCCGATGGGCGGAAGCCTATGCGCCTGAGGCCGGCTGGGCCCTGGGCGACGGCGGCGAACATGATGAGGACCCAACCTGGGATGCAGCCGAAGCGGCGGCCCCTCATGGCCTCTTGGAGCGCGAGGTTGTTCCGGAATTTTACAGCCGCAACGACGCGGGGATACTAACCGCCTGGGTCCATGGCATCCGGAGAAGCATGGCGCGGCTCACGCCTGAGTACTCCGCTCATCACCCCGTAGGGGAATACACGGAGAAACATTACCTGCCGGCCGCCACAGCGTACCGGCAGCGCGCCGAGGGCCAGGGCGCCATGGCCAAAGACCTGATGGGGTGGCGGCGTCACTTCCACGCGAACTGGGGACGGCTCCGCTTCGGGGGGATCCGCGTAGAGACCATCGAGGATAAGCACCAGTTTCATGTCCAGGTCTACTTGCCGGACATTGATCCGGATGGGGGTCAAGGCGAGCTGGTCACCGGGGGTGTGAACGGAACTGGATTGTCGAAACGAGCCATGCGCCGCGAGGAGGGGGCCGGATCGTCGGGCCCTTGTCTGTACAAGACGTCCGTGCCGGCTTCACGTCCGGCTTCGAATTACACGCCGCGCGTGATTCCGCGCTTCAGCGGCGCGGCGTTGCCATTGGAGACGCCGCTCATTCTTCGGAAAGACTGAAAGGGAAGGTGCAGACATGAAAGACGCAGCGCCTGATGAAATGCAAACAAAGGCAGTCACTGTTCCATCGAACGCAAGCCCGCTCACCGAAGATCTTGCGCGTCGGATGGATGCGTATTGGCGCGCCGCCAATTATCTGTCGGTGGGGCAGATGTATCTCTATACGAATCCGTTGCTGAAACGCCCCCTGCAGCTTTCAGACATCAAGCGCATCCTTCTCGGGCATTGGGGCACGACGCCGGGCCAGAACTTCATTTATGTCCATCTGAACCGCGTGATCAAGAAATACGACCTGAACATGATCTATATCTCGGGTCCGGGCCACGGCGGTCCGGCGCTGGTGGGAAACACGTACCTCGAGGGTACCTACAGCGAGTTCTACCCCGAGATCAGCGAGGACGAGGCCGGTCTGGAGAAACTCTTCCGGCAGTTCTCGTTCCCGGGTGGCATCCCCAGCCACGTGTCGCCCGAATGTCCGGGTTCTATCCACGAGGGCGGCGAACTCGGCTATTCGCTCAGCCACTCGTATGGCGCGGTACTGGATAATCCCGACTTGATTGCGGCTTGCGTCGTAGGCGACGGGGAAGCCGAAACGGGCCCGCTCGCGACCGCCTGGCAGGCGAACAAGTTCGTAAACCCGATCACGGATGGAGCCGTCCTGCCGATCCTGCATCTGAACGGATTCAAGATCAGCAATCCGACCGTGTTCGCGCGCATCAGCCACGAGGAGCTCGAGCAGTTCTTCAATGGGTGCGGCTATCAGCCTTTCTTTGTCGAGGGCGATGATCCCGTGTCGATGCACCACCGAATGGCCGGAGTCCTGGACCAGGCGATCGAGGGAATTCAACGCATCCGACAGCACGCGCGCCAGAAACAGGATCCCACACGGCCGCGCTGGCCGATGATCGTCCTGCGCACGCCCAAGGGGTGGACGGGGCCCAGGGTGGTCGACGGCCTGCAGGTGGAGGGCACTTTCCGCTCGCACCAGGTGCCGCTCTCAGACCCGGCCGCCCATCCGGAACGTCTCAAGCAGCTCGAAGAGTGGCTGCGAGGTTATAAGCCCGAGGAGCTTTTTGACGAGCAGGGCCGGCTCAAACCAGAACTGGCCGAGCTGGCGCCCGATGGAGACCGGCGCATGGGCGCCAACCCCCATGCGAACGGAGGGCGCCTCTTGCACGATCTACGGATGCCGGATTTCCGCGATTATGCCGTGGACGTGAGGGAGCCGGGGGTGAAAGGCACCGGCGATTGCATCGCGCTGGGACGTTTCCTGCGAGACATCATCAAGCTCAACAAGGACCAGCGGAATTTCCGCATCTTCGGGCCCGATGAAACACTCTCCAATCGTCTCGGGGCGGTGTTTGACGTGACGGCGCGTCAATGGGAAGCGTCAACTGTGCCCGACGACGAATTCCTGGCTCCCGACGGCCGGATCCTCGAGATGCTGAGCGAGCACCAGTGCGAAGGCTGGCTCGAAGGCTACCTTCTCACCGGCCGGCACGGGCTGCTCAATTCATATGAGGCGTTCATTCACATCATCGATTCGATGTTCAACCAGCACGCCAAGTGGCTGAAGATGACCAACCACATCCCGTGGCGGGCCAAGATCGCGTCCCTCAACTACCTGTTGGCGTCGCATGTCTGGCGGCAGGACCATAACGGATTCACCCACCAGGATCCCGGTTTCATCGACCATGTCGTCAACAAGAAGGCGGAGATCGTCCGCGTCTACCTGCCGCCCGATGCGAACTGCCTCCTGTCGGTCATGGACCACTGTTTGAGGAGCCGTCAGTACGTCAATGTGGTCGTGGCCGGCAAGCATCCAGCTCCCCAATGGCTGACGATGGAGCAGGCCGTTAAGCACTGCACGAAGGGAATCGGAATTTGGGAGTGGGCTTCTAACGATCACGGACAGGCGCCGGACCTTGTGATGGCCGGCGCAGGAGACGTGCCCACTCTTGAGACGCTGGCGGCGGTGTCCATCCTGCGCCAGCATCTTCCGGCGCTCAAGATCCGGGTCGTCAACGTCGTCGACCTCATGCGCCTGCAGCCGCAGAAGGAGCATCCGCACGGCCTGACCGACGCGGATTTCGACGCGCTCTTCACGCGCAACAAGCCGGTCATCTTCGCCTTTCACGGTTACCCGTGGTTGGTGCACCGCCTGACCTACCGCCGTACGAACCACGTCAACATCCACGTCCGCGGTTACAAGGAAGAGGGCACGATCTCAACGCCCTTTGACATGACGGTGGTCAACGATCTCGACCGGTTCCACCTCGTCATAGACGCCCTTGAACGCCTGCCGCAGATCGGCGACCAGGGCACTTATCTGAAGCAAATGCTTCACGACAAGCTGATCGAGCACCGTCAATACATCACCAAGTACGGCGAAGATATGCCCGAGATCCGGAACTGGAAATGGGGTAGCCCGCAATGATGACGACGGCACTACTGCCCGTTCAGGCTTCTTGGCGGGCTCCCTCGGACGAGTATGAGAAGGTCCAAGGCCTGACCCTTCGGACGCTCTTCGCTCAGGACCCCCCGCGCGGGGAGCGGCTGCGGGTGGATGCCGTGGGGGGCTATCTCGGAAACGCAACAGCCTTTCTGTAACCAGATTCCGGGTCATGGCGGTCACTGTCCGAATCGGGGCAGGTAGATCCGGCCGGTTTCCCACTCTTCGCTGTACTCGATGAGCACGGCGCTCACGAGACGGAGGAGTGATGCTTCATTGGGGAACAGTGTGGCGACGCGGGTGCGTCGGCGGAGTTCTTTGTTGAGGACCTCGAGGAGGTTGACGGTTCGGAGCCGACGGCGCTGGGAGAGGGGCAGGGAGAACACCGTCAGGCCTTCGGGGACATTGATCTCCATCCAGCGGGCGAGATCGGGAGCGCGGTCCTGGAAGCGGTCGATGGCCAGTCGGAGGAGGCGGTCGGCCTCGGCACGGTCGGGGGCCTGGAAGACGGAGCGCAGGGCCTCAGCGACCTCCCGGCGCATGGCGATCCGGCTTGGGTTTCCGGTGCGTAGGCATGGGAATCCGTCGTAACGCACGACGAAGCAGTGGGATGCGACGGTTTTCCGGATTCGGTCGTGTGCCTACGCCTCAGGAGCCCAAGCCGGGCCGGGCCGCCGTCGTGGGCCACCACCAGCGGGAGCCGCCCGCGTTCGGCGCGGGCGAGCTCGAGCTGGGCCACGAGGTCCTCCCCGGTGGCCTCGGGACCCGCCGAGCCGCCGATGGTCTTCGTGGACG
>JADHED010000283.1_pt1 | contig 68969 bp, 59 predicted proteins | sample 8952041 | NCBI WGS metagenome assembly JADHED01 (sample SAMN16124423, study PRJNA663239) | bioreactor sludge metagenome | isolation source: sludge (control) | place: India:Bengaluru | collected 2018-09-08 | reverse complement strand
CCGCGGCAGGGGAGCGATCGAAGGAGTCAGAACGGCACGTCATTTGTCGCATCCATTCGGTTCTGCCATTGGTTCGAGGTATCCAGCAGCTTGACCGCGATCCCAAGAAAGCCGCGCTTCTTGCGGTGGCCAGGGGTTTCGGCAACGGGCTCATATCCGTGGCGTTGCAGACTCTGGCTGAACCATTTCGTCGTGCCCGGCTTCTCGCCGTTCGCCTGCGCGTAGGCCGACCAGTTCGCGAACAAGGAAGCCGTCGTGTCGCAGATGTTCCGACCGCCGGTCTCGCAACATTCGTCCACCCACTGGCGGACGTTGTCCTGTTCGGTGAAGTACTCGTTGGTCGCGTCCGCCACGACCGCGGGCCGGACCAGGCCGTTCCGCTGCCAGTCGATGGCGCCCTCGATGGCCCAGGCGAGGATCGCCGGCCACTCTGCCATTAGCTTCTCCTCGAGCTGCCTGTCGGGCGTCGGCGGCTTGTGGATGAAGGGGATGATGTTGAAGCGGCGTCTCGCCGCGTCGTCGACGTTGCGAAGGACCGGCTTGTGGTTTCCCACGATGACGAGCTTGAACTGCGGCCGATACTCGAAGAAATCCTGCCGCATGAACCGGGCGCGGATGGTGTCGCCGCCGGTCATCTGCTTGATCCGGCTCTCCGCCCATGCCCGGCCCTCCTCGGTTTCCGACGCGCTCACCATCCGCGCGCCTTGGAGCATGGCGAGGTCGGTGGGATGCTTGTCGGTGACCGAGGCGGTGAAGGTGTCCATCGCCGCCGTCGTGGCGTAATCGCCCATCAGCCCGGCGAGGACATTGAGGAACACCGACTTGCCATTGCCGCCGGGGCCGTAAACGAAAAACAGGGCATGTTCCCGGACGTCGCCAGTGAGACAGTAGCCGGCGACCTGCTGCAGGAAACGCTGGAGCCCCTTGTCGCCAAGCGTCGCTTCGTCGAGAAAGCGAGCCCAGAGGGGCTTCTTTGCCGACGAGTCGGGTGCGACGGCTGTTTGCTTGGTGATGAAGTCCGTTCGCCTTGCCGGACGCAGGATGCCGGTCCGCAGGTCCATGACGCCCGCGGGCGTGCCCAGCAAAAACGGATCGGTGTCCCAGATTGCAGATGTTACGGCGAACGCTCGCTCCGCTTGCGCGAACCGCTCCACCGCGGCGGCCGTGCTGGCCTTGGCGAGCTTCGGGTCGGACACCGTGTTGAGGTCGCGGCAAGTCTTCCGCGCCCAATTGAAGGCGAGTTTGGTCTCTTCCTTTTGCCAGCGCGTGCCGGTCCAGACGTACCACTTGCCCGCATGATGACAAAACCGCAGGTCGTTTCTGTGCGTCTCGGTGAATGCGAGGGCGATTCCGTCCTCGGTCCGATCGAACACAGCGAGGTCGGTCCGAGCCGCCCCCGAGCCGCCCCGCGAACCGGCCCCCCGGCGCGTGGATGTAGAGATGTCCCGCGGCTGCGCCGCCCCTGCATGGAGGCCGCTCTTGATGGTGCGACTGGCGGCTTCCTCGCCATCGTCGGTGACGAGGCCTGAAGAGGATGCGGCGTCGAACAGCGCGCTCTCCACCGTGGCGTGCCCGATCGCCTCCGCTCCGACGAGCTGTCCCAGGTTGAAGGCCGCGCGGTTAAGCGCCTCATTGCGCTGCCCCTCAGCAGCCCCCGCGACGATCGCGCACTCATTTGCGAGTGCCGCCGCCGCGTAGGATGTCCGGTCATCCTGGGTTTTGCGCGGGGCCGCACAAGCGTGCGTTTTGGCACGGAGTTTCCGGCCATCGAGGAGGAGGAGGAGGAGCCACTGCGGGGCCGCAACCGGCTCGCCCTCGCGGATGCACTGGTACGGGACACCGTCCGCGTTCACGCTGGGCGCGACGATGACGTAGCCGCCATCGCCGCGGATATCGAGGCCGGCGCCTAGCTTCGAGGCGCTGTTCTTGATCTTCAAACCAGGCCACGAGAACAGGCGATGTTCGCCACCACGCGGCGTCCGCTGCGTCCATGTCGCTGGCAGCGGGCCGTGCGCAGCCTCCATAGCGTCTAGCGCGGCAAACCCGTCGAGGCCCTTGCCCTCGTCGCGGTCGATATCGAGGACGAATACGCCGCTCGGCTCGCCGGTCGGGATGCCGATCATCGCTCCGGGCCACTGCTTCCACCAAGTGGTGATGGTCGGTTCGTCCGTCGTTGCCGCCTTGAACCCGGTCGCTACCAACGGCCGCTTGCTCGCGGGATCACAGGGAAAGACCGGCATGCCTTGGGCGGCAAGCCCCCGGGCGGCAGCCAGGACGTCTGCGGAGGTCAGTTTTCGCTCGCCCGGCCCGGCCTCACCCCGTCGCGGTCGAGCCGAGATCATCGAACTCACCGCGCTTCAGGCGATCCACCTCCGATTGCCTCCAGCGAAGTGATCGACCAATCCGAACCGGCCGCAACGGCCACGTCCCGTTGCAGAGCTTGTTGCGAATCGTTTTCACCGGGATTTTCAGCTGGATGCCAAGATCATGTATGTCGATCAGCTCTTCGCCCATAGGGGGTCCTCTTGTCGTACCGCTTTGTCACCTCGCATCCTGCCAGAGCCGATAGCGCTGCACAAGTGCGCCTTGTGTTGCTTTTGCAATACGTATATGCTCGGGTCAACACGGGCAAGGGAGGGATTTCATGGTACCTTCAGACAAGGCACGCGGAGCAAAGACGTTGACATTGTCCCTACGACTCGACCCCAAAACGAAGTTCATCCTCGACTTCGTCGCGCGAATCAAAGGTCAGAGCATCACCACCGTGGTCGAGCGGGCGATTAAGGAGACGGCTGATGGGCTGAGCATCAGGGGATGGGACGAGCGTTCGACCAAGTCACGCGACTCGAAGTGGTCTGATTTTTGGGATCCGGATGAAGGCGTAAGAACTCTAAAGCTCCTCACCAACTCAGGCTATCCATCAACCTTCGATGAAGACGAGCTAAAGGCCTTTACGCTCGCACACTGGCAGTTCTTCTACCTCGATCACCGTGGCGACGTGCCGAAACGACGTTCCATCGAAATCCTTTGGCCAAAGATTGACAGGTACATCGAAATCTGGCGCGCTAAGAAGAGTACAGACTATTGGGCAGCGGGCGAAGCCATGAAGGCTGACCTCGCGGCGGCGAGGGTGGCTGCACCGGATTGGCCCCCTAGCTTCAACGCGCCGGCCAAGCCCGCTGCCAAGGTCCCGGAGTCGGCGCCTGTTCTTGATGATGATGATATCCCCTTCTAGGGGAGCTTCCGGAAGCCTGCTCCGAGAGCAAGGCGAATCGATTCGCAGATATCGTCCTCGGGACTGTGCCGGACGCATGACGCCCACGCATCACATCGGTGCCCATGCGATCCCAGGGGTTCCTGGCGCATCCTTAACTATATGAAATAGCTGCGCAAAGTCGTCACTTCGCCTACCTTTCGGCAAGCAGTCGCGTCCTTCGAAATGTTCTCTGAGGACGCGCTCCTGATGAAGGCGTCACCCGCTTGCCGAACGCGCTCGACCCTGACCGCATGACCGCCGCCGAACGCCTCGACGAGATCGGCGAGATTCTCGCCGCTGGCCTGCTTCGCCTGCGCGCACGGCAGCGCGAGGCCGAAGCTCGGCGATCGGGAGAAAGTTCCCTGGACTTCCCCGCTGACCAGAGCGTCCATGGCTAAACCCATGGCCAAGGCGAAAAACACATGTCTGACAGTGTGTTAGCGCAACTCGCAGCGCTGCCGGAGAAATCGACGGCGGATCTCAAGCAGCTGTGGCGCGACCTCTATGATCGCGAGCCGCCGCCCTACAACAAGCCGTTCCTGGTCAAGCGGATCGCCTACCGGCTGCAGGAACTCGCATGCGGCGGGCTTTCGGCGCGGGCCGAAGCGAGGCTCAAAGAGTTGATCGAAGAGGAGGATCGGCGGGTCAAGGGCAAGGGCCCGGTCCGCAGGAGCGATCGCCCGATCGCCGGCACACGCCTCGTGCGGGAATGGAAGGGCGTGGAGCACACAGCCACCGTCCTTGACGACGGCTTCGAATACCAGGGCCGACGGTACAAGTCGCTGTCCGCTGTCGCGCGGGCGATCACCGGGACTCGTTGGAATGGCCCCTTATTCTGGGGACTTCGCAATCATCGGAGGCCACAGTGAAGGCGCCCACTCGCAAAATCCGGGCAGCAGTCTACTGCCGGGTCTCGACCGAGGAACGCCTCGGCCAAGAGTTCAACAGCATCCATGCCCAAAAGGAGGCCGGTGAGGCCTACGTCGCCAGCCACCGGGGCGAAGGTTGGGTGCTTGTACCGGATGACTACATCGACGCCGGGTATTCCGGCGGCACCATCGAGCGGCCAGCCCTCCAGCGGCTGATCGCCGACATCGAGGCCGGGAAGGTCGACACCATCGTCACCTATAAGATCGACCGCCTCAGTCGGTCCATCGCTGATTTCGTGAAGCTGGTGGAGGTGTTCGATCGTCATGGCGTCACCTTCGTCAGCATCACCCAGTCGTTCAACACGACGAACTCGATGGGGCGATTGACGCTCAACATCCTGCTTTCCTTTGCGCAATTTGAGCGCGAGGTCATCGGCGAACGGATCAGAGATAAGTTCGCAGCATCGCGAAGGAAGGGTATCTGGATGGGCGGGATGCCGCCGCTCGGATACGACGTGGTTAATCGCAAACTCGTGGTGAATGAGAACGAAGCGGATCTGGTTCGACTGATGTTCAAGCGGTTCCTCGGAATTGGTTCCGCTACGAGGTTGGCGCAGGAACTACGCCGCGCCGGCCACACAACGAAATCCTGGGTGACGCGGGACGGCAAGCCGCGATGGGGCAAGCCGATCGACAAGGGGGCGATCTACAAGATCTTGAACAACCAAGTCTATCTCGGCGAGGCGGTGCACAAGGGAACGAGCTATCCGGGCGAGCATGTGGCGATCATCGAACGGGCAACCTGGGACAAGGTGCACGCGATCCTCGCCGAGAACACGGTGGCCCGCAGCAACGCCACCCGAGCGCAGACGTCGGCGCTGCTGCGCGGGATCATGTTCGCGCCGGGCGGCCATGCGATGACGCCCTCGCACACGCGCAAATCCGGCAGGCTCTATCGCTACTACGTCGCCACCGACGCCATCCGCCAGGGCTACGCCGAATGCCCGGTGCGCAGCGTGCCGGCGGCGGAAGTGGAAGAAGCGGTCGTCGCGCAGGTTCGGCACCTGCTGCAGACGCCCGAGGTCATTGCGCGGACATGGGCGGAGGCGAAGGACGAGGCGCCGGAGCGTGACGTCGTGAAAACCATCACCGACTTCGCGCCGCTGTGGGACGAACTGTTCCCGGCCGAGCAGGCGCGCATCGTCCGGCTGCTCGTGGAGCGGGTGGATCTCGCGCCTACCGGCTTTTGCGTCAAGCTGCGCGCCGAGGGCCTGCAGACGCTCGTTGCGGAACTCCGGATGAGGACAGCGGCATGACAGCGAAACCCGAAATTGCCCAAGCCAACTGGCGCCTCGAAGGCACCACCATCGTCGTCGATATCCCGATGACCTGGAAGCGCCGCGGCGGCCGCAAGGTCATCATCGCGCCGGACGGCGGCGACGTGTGGGCGCCGGCCAAACCGCGGCATGATGAGACGCTGATCCGCGCGCTGGCCCGCGCGCACCGGTGGAAGCGGATGCTGGAGGAGGGGGCGCATGGTTCCGTGTCCGAGATCGCCGAGGCCGAGAAGATCGATCGCAGCTATGTGAACCGTCTCCTGCGGCTGACGCTGCTGGCGCCGGACATCCAGGAGGCGATCCTCGACGGCCGGCAGCCGAAGGGCATGCAGCTTCAGGAGCTGACGTGGGCGATGCCGAGCGAGTGGGAGGAGCAGCGGGAACTGATCGCAGCGTCGCCGCCACGCAAAGGCTGCCGATGATCGGCAAACCGTTGTGTGTTCCGCGGACACCCTCGCGCGAGGCGTTCGTTAGCGCTATCAAGGAGGGGGTGCGGCCGGTTGCGCGGGCAGGAGCCGGCGCGTGCGGTAGACGAAGGGGGTAAGGGACCGATGACCGTTGGGCTGTGGATGCGGGCCTTGCGCGCGGCGGCGCTGGGCCTCGCGCTGTTCGCCGCTCCGTTGCCGGCGGCGCCGGGGCCGCTGGAGGATGCGGCGGCAGCGTACGAGCGCGGCGACTACGCGACGGCGCTGGCGATCTGGCGGCCGCTGGCGGAGGGGGGCGACGCCGATGCGCAGTACTTCGTCGGCGGCGTGTACGCCTTCGGCTGGGGCGTGGCGAGGGATGATCGAGAGGCGGCGCGCTGGTTCCGCTTGGCGGCGGAGCAGGGCTTGGCCAAGGCGCAGTTCGCCCTCGGCCTCATGTACGCCAACGGCGAAGGCGTCGCGAAGGATGACAAGGAGGCGGTGCGCTGGTACCGCTTGGCGGCGGAGCAGGGCAATGCCAACGCGCAGGCGAACCTCGGCTTCAGGTACGCCAAGGGCCAAGGCGTGGCGAAGGATGAGCGGGAGGCCGTGCGCTGGCACCGCCTGGCTGCGGAGCAGGGCGATGCCGCGGCGCAGGTCAACCTCGGAGTCATGTATGCCAGCGGCCAGGGCGTGGCCAAGGATGAGCGGGAGGCGGTGCGCTGGTTCCGCCTGGCGGCGGAGCAGGGCGCGGCCGCCGCGCAGAACAACCTCGGCGTCGCGTACGCCTTCGGCCGGGGCGTGGCGAAGGATGATCGGGAGGCGGTGCGCTGGTTCCGCTTGGCGGCGGAGCAGGGCTATGCCAACGCGCAGTTCCGACTGGGCGGCAGGTACGCCTTCGGCCAAGGCGTGGCGAAGGACGTGGTGCGCGCGTACACGTGGTTCAATCTTGCCGCGGCGCAAGGAGAGGAGAAAGCGGGTGAACTCCGGGAGTTGATCGCCAAGGAGATGACCCGCGCCCAGATCGCCGAGGCGCAGCGGCTGTCGCGCGAATGGCGGCCGAAGGAGACCGGGACGGCGGCGGACGGACATGGACTGCCGCCGCCGAGCGCGTACCGAGGTGATCCGGCGCTGGTTGCCGAAGCGCAGCGGCTGCTCGGCCGGCTTGGCTTTGACGCCGGGCCGGCCGACGGCGTGGCCGGCGCGCGGACGCGCGGCGCGGTTGCCGCCTATCACCGGGCGAGCGGCCTGCCGGAGGACGGCGAGATCGATGCCGACTTGGTCGAGCATTTGCGCCGCGCGGTGGCGGCCAGGGCAGCGCCGCCGGTGGCGCGCCAGCCGGCCGTGACCGGCTCCGGCTCCGGCTTCTTCGTGAGCGAGGAGGGGCACGTGCTCAGCAATGCGCATGTGGTCAAGGGCTGCCGGCGGCTCCAGGTGCAGCCGCCCGGAGGCGAGGCGACCGACGCGAGCCTTCTGGCGAGCGCTGCCGCCGACGATCTGGCGCTGCTAAAGTTGGAGACGGATCCGGCGGCGGCGGCGCAGTTCCGCACCGGCGCGCCGCTGCGCCAGGGGGAAAGCGTGCTCGCCTACGGCTTCCCGCTGGCCGGCGCGCTGGCGTCGAGCGGCAATGCGACGGTGGGCCACGTGACCGCGCTGGCGGGCCTGGGCGACGACAGCCGGCTGTTGCAGATCTCGGCGCCGGTGCAGCCGGGCAACAGCGGCGGGCCGCTGTTGGATGCGTCGGGCGGCGTGGTTGGCGTGATCGTCGGCAAGCTCGATGCGCTGAAGACGGCGCGCGCGATCGGCGACATCCCGCAGAACGTCAACTTCGCGATCAAGGCCAGCGTGGCCACCAATTTCCTCGAAGCGCAGGGGGTGCCGTTTGCCACCCAGCCCGCCGGCCGGGCGCTCGCGACCGAGGACATCGCCGCCCGCGCCCGCGCGATCACCGTGCGGGTTGATTGCTTGAAGTGAGCGCGGAGGGCTTCAAGGCAAAGCCGAAGCTGTCGCGTGCGGGGCGCCGCATCCGCCGAATGGGATCTCTCGACCCGACCGAACGCATGCGTCAGAATACGCCTTCGGCTATTCTGACCTACGCGCTGAGTACAACTAACGGAGGAAGCAATGAGCGAAGTCGAAGTAACATGGGGTCGTGCTGTCAGGGTATGGTGGAGCCTCGTTTGGCGAACCGTTTTGTTTGGGGTCTTAGCGGGCCTAGGGGTGGGATTTGTTTTTTCATTTCTTGGCTCTATAGCTGGCATGAGTCAGGGGAGCATCTTTATCTACTCAACGATTGCAGGATACGCTACTGGTATCCCGATTGGGATATGGGTTTTAAAGACAGTTCTCAGCAAGCGCTTTTCCGACTTTAGGTTGGCGTTGATTTCGACAAACTAGGTCGTAGCCCGTAGCCCGTAGGGCGGATTACGCTTCGCTAATCCGCCGCATGGGCGGGCGCCGCATCCGCCGGATGGGATCTCTCGACCTGCCGCAAGTCATGCGTCAGAATACGCCTTCGGCTATTCTGACCTACGCGCTGACGCATGCGTCGGGTCGGGTCGACAGATCGCAACCGTCGGATTACGTCTGCCGACTAATCCGACCTACGCCGCTGCGATTCCCTTATGAGTTTGTCCTTCGCTTTTCTGAGTGCCAGTTTTGCAGCTTTACCTACAGCATCAAGTTCTTCTTTTCGTTGTTCAATATGATAGTCAATCTCATCTTCTGTTACGAGGTTAGGCGACAAATGTGGAAAGCCATCCTCTCCAGAAATCACATTAGCAACTTCTATTACAAGGCACGGATCAATAGGATCTTGATTACATTCCGGAGAAAACAACCTATATCCAAAATATCCAAACGGTCCTTCAGATTCAGCCATCTATAACAACTCCATTACTCTCGACGATAGCGCAATGTAACAAGAGGAGCAGCTTTTTGCAAGACCAGCGGAGTTCGGGGGGCACGACATGGTTTCGCGCGGAGCTCGCGTTGAAACCATTACGGGTCAGCAGCTTAAGCCCTCGCCTGCAGCCGCTTCAGGCCGTCGTCGAGGTCGGCGATCAGCTCGTCGGCATCCTCAAGGCCGCAGTGGAGGCGGAAGCACGGCCCCTCGTAGGGCCAGCGGCTGGCCGTGCGGACCGGCCGCGGGTCGAACGGGATGATTAGGCTCTCAAAGCCGCCCCAGCTGGCGCCAAGCCCGAACAGGCGCATGCCATCCAGCATCGCCGCCACGCCCTCATGGCTCGCCGGCTCGGTGACGAAGGAGACGAGGCCGTTCGCGCCGGTGAAATCGCGCCGCCAGAAGGCATGGCCGGGGCAATCGGCGAACGCCGGATGGCGGACGTGGACGACGCCCGCGCGCCGCGCCAGCCAGTGGGCGATGCTGGAGTTCCGTCGACAGGATATCAATCTACATGGTTCCGCATGCATCGTTCCGGGGACACGACGGAAGTTGCGGAGACACAATTCTCAGCTCCCTGTTACGAGATCGCCGAGACCCGGAACGACAGTTCCGTCCAACGGAAACGTATCTCATCTCCTCCGCCCAATCGAGCACGGTTATACAGGCTCATACCGTTTAAAGTTGATCTCCCCTGCGCGCTGCCGCATGGCGTGGCTGTCATACCAAGCCTGCATCCGCAGCAAGGTATCCATAGACACCCCGAAAGCCTTTACGATCCTGAGTGCGGGTGATCATCGCGCCCGACGGCGGCGAAGCGTGGGCGCCGGCGAAGCCGCGGCATGACGAGACGCTGATCCGGGCGTTGGCCCGCGCGCATCGCTGGAAACGGATGCTGGAGGAGGGGAGGTATCGGTCAGCAGGAGAGATCGCTGAAGCGGAGAAGATCACCCGCAGCTTCGTCAATCGGCTGCTGCGGTTGACGCTCCTGGCGCCGGACATTCAGGAAGCGATACTCGACGGCCGGCAGCCAAAGGGGATGCAGCTCGAGGAGCTGACGCGGGCGACGCCGATGGCGTGGGAGGAGCAGCAGGGTTTAATCGGCATTTGCCGCGCGGTGAAATACGTGGGCGACGTAGCCCCGCGGCCGATGAGACCTAGTTGCCAACATTGACCGAAGGCATCCCCTCGACGCGGCTTACACCGTGCCGAGGGTAATCCTTCATGGAAAACCACTTGCCGTGGCTTCCCCACCGATTTCCCAGCTACGATGCTTGGCGTTAGGCAAATATTTGTCAATGGTATAATTGAGAAATCTTGTCTAAGGTGGGGAGATAAAGAGAATGTCACGTACGCTTGGCCTGGACATCGGCATTGCCTCGGTCGGTTGGGGACTGATCGAGTGGACGACCGATGGAGGTAGCGTCGTCGGTGCCGGCGTCTGGTCGTTCGATGCGCCGGAAACCGCCAAGGAACGGACGCCCAAGACGGCGCTGCGCCGCCTGTACCGCGGCCAGCGGCGCGTCCTCCGCCGCCGCGGCCAGCGCATGAACGCGGTGCGCGCTCTGTTCCACGAAGCGGGGCTGCTCTCTGATTCCGGCAAGGACGGTCTGAAGATCAAAGGACTGGACCCGTGGCGGCTGCGCGCCGAAGGCATCGATCGCCAACTTGCGCCGGCCGAATTCGCCGTCGCCCTCGGCCACATCGCCCGCCATCGCGGCTTTCGCTCCAATGCCAAGCGCGACACGGCGAGCAACGCCGCCGACGAAACCTCCAAGATGAAAAAGGCAATCGCCGCCAACCAGGAGCGCCTTGCCCAGTACCGTACCCTTGGCGAGATGCTGTGGAAGGATCCGCACTTCCAGGAGCGGCGACGCAACCGCAGCAATGATTACTCGCGCTCCATCCTTCGCGCCGACCATGAAGCCGAGGTGCGCCGACTGTTCGAGCGGCAACGGCAACTCGGCAATGCGCTGGCGACCGAGGACCTGGAAGGCCGGTTCGCCGAGTTCGCCTTCTCGCAGCGCCCGTTGCAGGACAGCGACGAGAGGGTTGGCTATTGTCCCTTCGAGCCTGCCGAGCGGCGCACTGCCCGCCGCGGATACTCCTTCGAGCGCTTCCGCTTGCTCTCACGTCTCAATGCCATCCGACTGACAGCCGGTGCCGGTGAACGACCGCTTTCGGCAGAAGAGATCGCCCTCGTTCTGAACGATTTCGGGAAGACCAAGTCGATCAGCTTCAGAGTACTTCGTAAACGACTGCGGCTCGATGACGGCACGCGCTTCTCCGGCGTCCCGCTGGAAAACGAACGGCAGGACTGCGTTGCTCGCACGGGCGGAGCGGCGGAAGGAACGTGCGCCCTTCGCCAGGCGCTGGGCGAGACGCCGTGGCAATCGTTGGTCAAAACACCCGCCGTCCTCGACCGCATCGCCGAGGTTCTCACCTTCCGCGAGGACGAGAAAACGATCGGCGAGGGTTTGAAGGAAACCGGGATCGATTCTCTGATCGTCGGTGCGCTGATGGCCGCGCTCGCGGCAGGCCAACTGAAGGCGTTCAAGGGCGCCGGGCACATCTCGGCGAAGGCCGCTCGCGCCATCACACCCCACCTCGCGCAGGGGCTCGTCTACTCCGATGCCTGCCGCGAAGCGGGCTACGATCATGCAAGGAGCGGCGTCCTGAGCGCGCTGGATGTGGGCGATGTCCGTGGCGTTGAGGCCATCCGCACCTTGCTGCGTGAGGAAAACGCGACGAAGCGGCTGCACACGCTGATCCCCAACCCGGTGGCGCGCAAGGCGGTGATCGAGACGCTGAAACAGGTCAAGGCGATCGTCCACGAATTCGGCCTGCCGGACGCCATCCACGTCGAACTCGCCCGCGACGTTGGCCGCAACAAGGAGGAGCGGGACGAGATCAGCCGCGGGATTGAGAGGCGGAACGCCGAAAAAGACCGCCGCCGAACCGAGTTCCGTGAGCTTCTCGGCCGCGACCCGAATGCCGACGACCTGTTGCGCTACGAGCTGTGGCGTGAGCAGAACGGCCGCTGCCTCTACACCGACGCGGAAATCCACCCACTGCAGATTGGCGCCGGCGATAACTCGGTGCAGGTGGATCACATCCTGCCGTGGAGCCGCTTCGGCGACGACAGCTTCATCAACAAGACGCTGTGCACCGCATTGGCGAATCAGCAAAAGCTGGGCCGAACGCCATTCGAGTGGTTCCGCGACAATCGCGCACCGCAAGACTGGGAGGCTTTCAAGGTGCGCGTCGAAGTCTGCCGGATGATGAAGGGCCGAAAGAAGCGGAACTACCTACTGAAGGATGCTGCCGAAAGGGAAAAGTCGTTCCGTAACCGCAACCTGGGCGACACCCGTTATGCGGCGCGCGTCGTCACGGAAATCCTCAAGCTGCTGTACGTCGAGGAAAAGCAGGGTTCCGAGAAGGGGGGCGAGCGTCGCGTACTGGCCCGCCCCGGGGCACTGACCGCACGGCTGCGCCAAGCCTGGGGCATCGAGGCGTTGAAGAAGGTCAACGGCGAGCGCATTAATGATGACCGGCACCATGCCGTCGACGGGATAGTCTTGGCGGCCACTTCCGAAAGTATGGTTAATCGGTTAGCGCGCGCCTTCCAGCGGGCGGAACGGGAAGGCCAGCCGCAGGCGTTCAAGGGCATGGAGGCGCCGTGGCCCTGCTTCCGCGACGAGGTCGAGGCGGTGCGGGACGGCATCTTCGTTGCCCGCGCCGAACGCTGCCGCGCCCGTGGCGAGGCACACGCGGCGACGATCCGCCAAGTCCGCCAGCGCGACGGCTCAGATCTCGTTTACGAGCGCAAGGCGGTGGGCGAGAAGTTCACGGAAAAGGACCTGGGCCGGATCAAGGACCCGGAGCGCAACGCGCGTTACATTGCCGCGATCCAGGCGTGGCTGGAGGCCGGCAAGCCGAAGGATGCACCGCCCTTATCGCCGCGCGGCGATCCGATCCGCAAGGTGCGCCTTTGCACGGACAAAAAGGTGGATGTTGAGGTGCGCGGTGGCGTGGCCGAGCGTGGAGAGATGGCGCGCGTGGATGTGTTCCGCAAGCAAAACAAGAGAGGCGTCTGGCAATACTTCCTGGTACCGATCTACCCGCATGAGATTGCAGTACTCCATTCACCTCCAAGTACGCCCGTACCTGACGGCACGCCGCCCTTGAAGTGGCCGATCGTTGCCAAAGACGAAGAATATCTGTGGCCCCTCTTTCCCTTAACATACATCAAACTGGTAAAATCTGATGGCGAGGCCATATCTGGTTATTTTCGCTCTTTGGATCGTAGCACGGGTGCCATAAGCATTTCGCCGCACCAGACGTTACAAGAGGTTAGGAGAAGTATCGGCCCGCGTAGCGTGATCAACTTTGCCAAATTCCGAGTGGACCGTTTGGGTAGGCGGTTCGAAGTTAAGCGGGAGGTTAGGACGTGGCGTGGAAAGGCGTGCACCTGAGCCGCGCGGCGCGCTTGAGTCTCAAAGATGGCCAGATCGTCATCGCCCAGGACGATGGCACAGTAATGGCGCCGCTGGAGGATCTTGCCTACCTTATCGTGGATACGCCTGAGGCGACGCTAACCACCGCTTTGCTCGCTGCTTGCATGGAGGCGGGAATCGCCATCGTTACCACCGACGCCCGTCACCATCCGAATGGCGTGGTGCTGCCCTTCCACCGCCACCACCGCCAAGCCGGCATCGCCGAAATGCAGGTAACGGCAGGCGTCCCGCTGAAAAAGCGGCTGTGGCAGCGCGTCATCCGGGCCAAGATCGCCAATCAGGGTGGGGTGCTTGACGCCTACGGCCGGCCGGGCAGCGCGGCGTTACGGGCCATGGCCGGCCTCGTCGGCTCCGGAGACCCGGACAATGTCGAGGCGCGTGCTGCCCGCGAATACTGGGGCCGCCTGTTCAAAGCTTTCCGGCGCGAGGATGAGAGCGACAGACGCAACATGGCCCTTAACTATGGCTACGCGGTGGTGCGCGCGGCGATCGCCCGGGCCTTGGTCGCGGTGGGACTGCTGCCCTGCTTTGGGCTACGCCATGCCAGCGTGACGAACGCCTTCAATCTCGCCGATGATCTGCTGGAGCCCTTCCGCCCGTTCGTCGACGGGCGTGTCTGCCAGCTTGCCACGGCTTCGGCAGGTTGTGAACTGACCGTCGAGGACCGGCGCCGGCTAACCGGCGTTCTCACCGATACGGTGTGGCTGGGGAAAGAGGAGGTGACGCTGCTGGGAGCCACGGAGATCGCTGCTGTCAGTCTCGTCCAGGCGCTGCAAGGGCGGTCTGAGGCGGTTTTGCGGTTACCGCGGGTGGGTGGAGTGGCGGATTGAAGGCGGAGGACATTCGCTTCATGTGGGTGTTCGTGTTCTTCGACCTGCCGGTGGGCACGAAGGCCGAGCGCCGTTATGCGACCCGCTTTCGCAACTTCCTGAAGGACGACGGGTACCTTATGCTGCAGTGGTCTGTTTATGTGCGCGTCTGCCGCGGCGTGGACGCGGTAGAGAAGCATATCGAGCGGGTTCGGCGCAACTTGCCGCCGCAGGGTAGCGTGCGCGCTTTGCAGGTTACCGACCGTCAGTATGGGCGCATGAAGACGCTGCTGGGAGAGCCGGCGAAAAATGAGCGCGTGGCACCAATACAACTCCTGCTGCTTTGATTTCCGCCCCGTTGCCAGAGCGGAAATCGAAAGCATAACAGATACTTGTTGGGAAGCGAGCCTACCACGGGGAAATCGGTAGGGAAACCACGGCCGAAGGGGTGATGGCGCGCTCGGAAGACGGCAGCCTACCACGGGGAAATCGGTAGGGAAACCACGGCAGCGATTGAGCACCCGAAGCCGATCCTGGCAGCCTACCACGGGGAAATCGGTAGGGAAACCACGGCGAACATCGGCTTGCACCCCAACGTGTTGGCAGCCTACCACGGGGAAATCGGTAGGGAAACCACGGCGGAGGAAAGAAGTCTCTCCCTCTCCTCAAGAGCCTACCACGGGGAAATCGGTAGGGAAACCACGGCCCAGTAACGGATGGCACCGACTTCACGGCGAGCCTACCACGGGGAAATCGGTAGGGAAACCACGGCGGCGGAGCGCGTCAGTCACCGGCCGGCCGCAGCCTACCACGGGGAAATCGGTAGGGAAACCACGGCGGCGACACCATAGCCCTGCAGGGCGGTGTCAGCCTACCACGGGGAAATCGGTAGGGAAACCACGGCCCCGATGGCGCTGGCGGGACGGCTTCCAACAGCCTACCACGGGGAAATCGGTAGGGAAACCACGGCGCCCTGTAGAGCCCCGCATTTGACCGCCTGAGCCTACCACGGGGAAATCGGTAGGGAAACCACGGCCCACTCAGTCCGCATGTAGCCGCGGCGGTCAGCCTACCACGGGGAAATCGGTAGGGAAACCACGGCCCAGTTCGCGTTCCCCGCCCACGCGGGGAGGAACCGGCCGCGAAAGTTTGCGCAGTGTTCTCCGACCCCAGTCGCGCTTTCGAACTCAGGGACCGGCGGCCAGCCGTTAACGAACTGAAACTAAACGAAACCCAATCCGGGGACTAAAATGGCGTGGTCCTCAGCTTGCGGAGAACCTGGCCCAAGAGAGAGCGCTGAGGGGCTTCGGCGGCGCGCCGGGGTCCTTGGGCCTGTCGCTGAGAGCAGTGGGGTTTTGGCAGGAGTGATGCTCCTCAGTGGTGCCGCGTCGGCTCCGACGGATATCGTCGGCGCGGCTTCTCACCTGCCGGACACCAAGTCGGAGAAGCGCAGTTCTTGATCGCCGACGATCACCATATTATCCAGGAAGTTGGCAGCGCCTGGATCGAGGTTCGGTCGCTTTGCGCCCGAACTGGTAAAATTCTTCAGAACTGGACCTAGTTCTTTGAGCACCTCGCCCAGAGTCTGGTAACCGCCGGACGGCCGGTCATTGGTCCACATCTTGAGGAACCAGAGCACCAGGCTGTCGCCTTTGACGCCGGTGGTCGGTATGTCGAACCCGATGTAGGCGCGGCCAGGTAAGCCATCTCTGTAGCCCAGCGCACCGGGAATCGTTGCTTTCGGATCGATGCCGTGTTTAGCGGCGGCTTCCGGTTTCAACGCCGTCGAACAGCCGACGACGATGAACAGCCGTGGCAGGCCAGAGTCGCCAAGCTGTTGTCGCAAAGCGGCAAAGTCGGCAAGCCCCAGTTTCCATCCGGAATCGGCAGGATCCTTGGACTTATCATTCAGCGCGAGAGCACTTGCGTAGGTACCGCCGCTGGTTTCGATGTTGTCGGCACTGTGAAGGCTGCCGAAAACGATGTCCGCGGCGGCGAGGTTGGTGAGCACCGTGGCCTTCGCCGGCCCCGGCCATTTGCTTTCCGTTCCCTTCGGCTTGGTCATCCACGTAACGGCCGCGCCCTTGACCGACCCCTTCTGGAAATCGGCCTGGTACTCCGGATTGGGCAGCAGCGTGAGGGCGTCAAATCCGCTGAAGACATAGACCTTGAGCTTCGCCGCATCGACCGCGGCGGTGGCAGGATGCGCGGCGCCACTCGCGACGAATCCCAGCAGCAGCAAGCCGTACAAGGCAAGACGACGGAACATTCTTGTTCCTTCCGTTTACACGCAGATCCCCCCCCCCCGCTGTCCGCGAGGTACATACGTTGGCAAGCATATCAGCACTGCCACCCGCCGTCATTAGACCAGCGGGCGGGAGCGTCGTTGAAGGGGAGCACGGCGGGGGTCTCGAGGGCTACGGCTGCCACGATGATCGCATTGGTAACTTGCTCATAGAGTGAAGGCCTGCCGTGCGCATCTTCCTCCTGCACGTCGCCAAGGCCGGCATCGAATCGACAGCGCCAGCAGCCGAAAACGGACGAAGGTGTAGCCGGCCAAGCAAGTTTGCCGGCTACAGTTTGATCCCAGTTTGTTCCGATATCCAGTCGCTCTTTCGAACTCGGGTGGTAGCTGCCACCCGTTAACACCGTGAAATCACACGAAACCCAATCCGGGGACTAAAATGGCGTGGTCCTCAGCTTCCGGAGAATACGGCCAAAGAGAGAACGCTGAGGGCCTTCGGCGGCGCGCCACGGTCCTCAGGCCTGTCGCTAAGGCCCTTTGAAACAACGCGTTTTTCGGGCGTCGGGGTGGGCGGAGAGAGCTTCCGCGTTGGTGCGGCTGGCGGAGGGAGTGGGATTCGAACCCACGACACCTTTCGGTGAACACGCTCTCCAGGCGTGCGCCTTAGACCGCTCGGCCATCCCTCCGTTCGTCATGCGCGGCGGCGGCACGTGCGTTCGCGCAGGATGACTGCGACGTTAGCCGGATATCCTGCGCACGGCAACGCCCGGCTCCTTGCGGGCGTGCCGCTTCGCCACTCAGAATTGGAAATAGATGAACGCCTTGACCTTCGACATCTGGGTGAGCGTGAACAGGAAGGCGAGCACCAGCACGCCGGCCCATGCAGCCGAGGGGCGCCAGGCAAACCAAGCCGCCGGCCGGCCCGCGGTCGCAAGAGTCGCCCGGCCGTCGATCATCGCTTGCGTGTTCGGCGCGAACAGGGCGATGGCGGTGGCGAGCAGAAGCACAAGCAGCCGCGCCTCTACATCGACCGCTGGGCGGCCGCCGCGGGCGAGTTCCGTGAACACCCAGCCGTGCAGCAGCGGTCCGTCACCACCGCGCCCGGCCATGGCGCCCAGCACACTGAGCGCCTGCTCGAAGCTTGCGGCGTGGAAAAAGACCCAAGCGACCACGACCGCTGCCAGCGTCAGCATTCGGCCCGCGGGTGCAGGCAGCTGGCGTGCCCACGCCGTGCCGGCGAGACGCCGCTGCAGCGCCTGCCAAGCGTGATTGATGAGCAGATAGAACCCTTGCAGGCCGCCCCAGACGACGAACGTCCAGCCGGCGCCGTGCCACAGCCCGCCCAACAGCATCGTCGCCACCAGGTTGAGGTAGCGCCGGCCGGGCCCGCGCCGATTGCCGCCGAGCGGGATGTAGACATAGTCGCGCAGGAAGCGCGATAGCGTGATGTGCCAGCGGCGCCAGAAATCGATCATCGAGACCGCCTGGTAGGGCGAGTTGAAGTTGTAGGGGAGGCGGACGCCGAGCATGCGCGCTAGCCCCACCGCCATGTCCGAGTAGCCGGAAAAGTCGAAGTAAATCCGCACGCTTACGGCGAGGACGGCGATCCAGGCCTCCAGACAACCATACGACGCGCCGGCGCCGCTCCGGAACACAGGGTCGGCAAGCGCGCTCACCGAATCGGCGAGCACGACCTTCTTGACCAGACCAATGACAAAGAAGGCGACGCCCGCAGCGAAGTCCTCGTGGCGGAAACGGTGCCGCGAACGGCGGAACTGCGGCATGATCTCGCTGTGATGGAGGATCGGCCCGGCGATCAATTGTGGGTAGAAAGTGACAAACAAGGCGTAATCGAGAAAACCGTGCTCGGCCACGCGGCGCCGCGCGCAATCGACCAAATAAGCGATCTGTTGAAACGTATAAAACGAGATCGCCAGCGGCAGAACGACGGCTCCAACCTCAATATCTAGGCCGCTGACGGCACGAAGATTATCGACGATGAAACTTGCATACTTGAACCAGGCGAGCACACCCAGGTTGGCGGCAATCGCGAGCGTGAGGATCAGGCGCACCGGGGCCCGCTCGGCATGCACCAAGTGGCGGATTGCCTGGCCGCAGCCGTAATTAAAGGCGATGCTTGCAAGCAGAAGCCCCAGGAACGGAACGCTCCACCAGCCGTAGAAAAGGCATGAGGCACCGATCAGCCAGAGCTTGGTCGCGCCACCGAAGCCGATCCGGCCAAGGGCGAAATAGCCGGCAAGGGCGGCTGGCAGGAACGCGAAGATGAAGACGTAGGAGTTGAAAAGCATCCGTTGCGACCGGCCGCCGCCCCCTTTCAGGTTGGGCCGGCTGTCGCCGGAGCGGCGCCGAACATGCGGCCGGTAATGAAGTGCGTAAACTCCGCAGCCTTATCGCCCAGGAGGTGCACCGGATCAGAGAAATCGTCGTCCGTCGCCACGAACGCATCGCCGTCGATGTAGAGGCTTGTCGGTTCCGTCAGCGCTTGCCGCAGCCGCAGACGGAAGCGCGCGCCGACCGTGCCATCCGGGTCGAACCTCTGCCGCCAGCGGGGCATGGTCGGCACCGTGGCGACGACGAGCCGCGCCCGATGCGCCTGCGCCGTCGCCTCCAGCTCGGCGAGGGCGGTGAAGCATCGGTCGTCAAAGCGTGGTTCCGGCATCCAGCCGATCTGCACCCGCATCGGACTGCTGCCGAAAGCGTCCATCTTGAGGTTGGCGGGGTGGTTCGCATCGAGCCGCATCCGCCGCAGGCGGATGATGTCCTGGGCGAAGGCCGTCGGCCGCAGATTGGTCAGGTAGAGGGACCACGGAACGTGCCGGGCAAAGACATATTCGTGCGCAACGCGCTCGTCAAAAAACGCTGTGTCATCGCCGCGGCAGTCTTCGAAGTCGCGCGGCGTGACAAGACTCAACACAGTCGCGACGTGCGGCATCTCGCTTAGAAGGAAGCCCGTGAGGTACGCGGTCTGGTTGATGTAGAGGTAGCAGGGTGCCGCGTTGATGGGGTGGATTTCCGGACGAGCGCGTGCAAGATCGTCGAAGACGAGGTTGCGCCACGTCGACGACGAACCGACGGCTAGCAAGCGGACGTCTTCGAGATCCGCCGCGGAAAGGAACTTGAGCTTCTCGTCGATGCAGTTGGTTGCCGTCAGCGGCGGCGCCGGCAGCCGGTGCAGGCGATCGAGGATCACGCCGCCGACAATGCACGCAACGAGAAGGAGCCCGCTCCAGAGAGCGAGCGCATAATTGAAGCGCCGCGAATCTTCGGCGGTGAGTTCTCTCCAGATCCGGGAAAAAACCGCCGGCCTCACGCCTCGCCGCTCTCTGGCCGCTCGGATCGCTGCAAGGAAAACGTCGCTGATCACTGTTGGCTCCCAAGTGCCAGCCGTTAATTCCTCGACAGAGCGTGCCCTCGGCAGCCGCAGGACCGCCAAGAGCGGCCATCGCCGCCGCGGGCGGTCCTGCTCACCGCGACTCGTCCGTTCTTGCCGAGCGGGGCGGGCGGGTTAGCATCGTTTGCAGGAACTGCCGCACAAACGCTTGATATTCATAAAGATAGCGCCGACACAGCCGCCGCGGCTCCCGCGCCAGGCGATAGAGGCAGCGGACCTCGAGGCGGTCCACCCAGCGCGGATAATACTCTTTCTTTTCAACAACTTGATCGAGAAATCCGCCGCACGAAAAGGCGCTGCCGGAGAAGCCTGCGTGCTTCAGCGCCATCAACATCGTTTCCTGATTCGGCGCCCCCATGCCGCACAGCACGAATTGCGCGCCCGAACTCTTGATCGTCCGCACCGAGTGGGCCCGGCTCTGATACCCATGCATGACGCCGACCACGTTCAGCATGGGATAGATCGCCTGCATGCGCTCGGCGGCTTTGGCGGCGACGCCGGGCCTGCCACCGATGATGAAGACCGGGCAGCGGATGCTCTGTAAGTGGCGGAAGACCGGATGATAGAGCGAAGTGGCATCGAAACTGATGCGTGCCGCCCGCACTCCGGTCAACTGGCGCAATGCCCAGACGATGCCGATGCCATCCGGCAGGACGAGGTCGAGATTAGCCAGGGCTGAACCGTAGGCCGGGTCGTGTTGCGCAAGATAATAGGAGCGCGGGTTGATGAAGCTTGCGAACACCCCCGGCTCACCGGGACCGATCAAGGGCAGGACGTGCGCCAGACAATCATCGAGAGTCGGAAAGACGGTAACCGGCAAACCGATGAGTTCGATCCGCCGTATCATCGTCTCCACTCCCCCCCACGCTGACGCTGCCACGGCCACAGCAACTCCTCAACTCGCCTTGCGTTGGACGTTAGTGCGTTCGATCCGTCTTGGGAAGAGGGTGAAGACCATTCGGCTTGACTTCATTATTTTTTGTCGCGGTGTGTGTAATACAATCGGGGCTGGATTTCCGTCGCTCGCCCATTTTCCATACCCGTTTCCCTCCGATTCGATTGCGACTGCGAGCGAGGCGTGAAACGCCTCTGGCAGTCGGTCTGCTGGCGACGTATTCTTCATGACCGAAAGGGGCCGACTCAGCGGCCGGCAGTATCGCAGGATGAGCGGCTGGGAATCGAGCCCCTGTTGCGCCAATCAGGGCTTCTTGACATGAAGCCGAACGGGTCACGCGCCGGGTCGAAAGCGCGGCGTCAAACCGAGGGGAATGAAGAAATGATCAAGAAGGTGATGCTCTCGACGCTTACTGCGGTTGCCGTCATCGGACTGGCGAGCGCCTCCGCATTCGCTGCCGGCGATGCTGAAGCCGGCAAGAAGGTGTTTGCCAAGTGCGCCGCCTGCCACTCGGCCGAGGCGGGCAAGAACAAGGTCGGCCCGTCGCTGTTCGGTGTGTTCGGCCGCAAGGCGGGCACGGACGCGACCTACAAATACTCGGACGTGATGAAGAATTCCGGTCTGACCTGGGACGAAGCGACCCTGATGACCTACCTCGAGAAGCCGCAGGAAATGGTCAAGGGCAGTAAGATGACGTTTGCCGGGCTGAAAGATCCGGCCGATCGCACCAATGTTATTGCCTACCTGCAAACGCTGAAATAGCGCCTAATGGCCCGGGGGAGGCGGCCATGCGCCGTCTCTCCGGGCCTTCTGGCCGGCCGCGCGCCGCTTCGCCTTCTCAGGCGGAGACGAGAGTTGCCGCCGCCTTCATGGCCACCTTCCCGTCGCAGCGATGCGCTTCCAGCGTAACCATGTCGCCTGTCTCCGCGCCGGTGACGCGGAACGGCGTCAGATCGAACAGCGGCAACAGACCGCGGAAGCTGAACGTGCCGACCGGCCGGCGGAGATTGCGCCGCACGAGCTCAAGCAGGAGCACCGCCGTCAACGGCCCGTGCACGACCAGGCCGGGATAGCCCTCAACGCCGGTCGCATACGGGCGGTCGTAATGGATGCGGTGGCCGTTGAATGTCAGCGCCGAGAAGCGGAACAGGAGAACCGGATCCGGCGTGATGGTGCGCACCAGCGCGCCTTCCGCCGCTGGCAGGTCGACCGTCTCCGGCGCCGGTACCGGCGTCGGATCCGCGTCGCGGTAAACGATATCCTGCTCCTCCTCGATGCACGTGCGCCCATCCTGGCTGATCTTATAACCAACAGTCACGAACACCAGCGAACCGCTGCGGCCGCTGCGTTCACTGATCGCCCGGATGGTGCCCCGGCGTTCCGCCGGCTGGCCGACGATGAGCGGGCTCACGAACGTGAGCCTCGCACCGGCGAACATCCGCCGCGGCAAGGCAACGGGGGGCAGAAAGCCGCCGCGTGCGGGATGGCCGTCGTCGCCGATCCGGGACTGCGGCGCCTTCGGCAGGAAGTAGAACCAATGCCACAGCGGCGGGACCGCGGAACCAGGGCGAAACTCCGTCTCGACATCATCGAAGGTCGCAGCCGCCGCCTGCATCGGTGCTGGTGCGATCCAATCCGGCACGACTTCGCTGCCGCCAAGCCATGCCGCGTAGGACTGCTCGTCTGCGCTCAACCGCCGCTCCTCCCAAATGCGCACACCGCTGCCGCCGCTGCTCAGGACAATCCGCCTGGTCCGGCGACCACGCCATCGTCGTAGAGCTGGCCGACTTCGGTGTCGCTCATGCCGAGAATGTCGTGCAGAATCTCCTCGGTGTGTTCGCCCAAGCGTGGCGCCCGGCGGACCGGCGTGCGTGCAACCGCGGCGAAATCAAGCGGCGAGCCCGGCATCAGGTAGGTGCCGATCCCGGGCTGATCAACCATCGCGAACATCGGGTTATCGGTCGAACAGTCGCGATCGTGTTCGATCGTCTCGCGCACTGTCCTGTATTGCGCCCAGGTGACGCCGTGATGATCAAACGTGCGCCGGATCTCCTGCAGCATGCGGGTTGCAAACCACGGTTCGAAGACGCGGGCGATCTCCCGCCGGGCGCGAAAGCGGTCTCCCTCCTTGGTGAAGTTGAGTCGCAGCCGCGCCGCCAGCAGCTCCAGCTCCTGCTCAAGGCCGGTGGCCTCGACCAGCGCCTTCCACTGGCCGTGGGTGAGGCCGACCACCATCAGCCGCTTGCCGTCGAGGCTGCCAAAGTCACGCCCGAATGCACCGTAGAGGTAGTTGCCGTCCTTCGGCCGGTCGGTGTCGTTCACCATCACCTCGGCGATCTTGCCGAGGTTGCCCAGCATCGCGAGCGCGACGTCCTTGAGTGCCAGGCGCACCAATTGGCCTTCGCCGGTCAGGCGGCGGTGCCGTTCGGCCGCAAGCAGGCCGACCATCGCCATCTGGCCGGCGATGCAGTCCCACGCCGGCAGCAGGTGATTGACCGGCCGGGGAAAGACGGTCGGGCCGGTGACGAACGGCAGCCCGGTCTGCGGATTGACGGTGTAATCCACCTCCGAACCACCATCGCGTCGGCCAACCAGGTTGACCATGATCAGATCGGGCCGGTGGCTGCGCAGCGTCTCATAGTCGAGCCAGCCGCGGGCGGGAAAATTGGTGACGAACAGGCCGGCATTCTCCCCCGGCGCGGTGATCAGCCGGGTAAGGATTTCCTGGCCCTTCGGCTTGCGGAAATCGACCGCGATCGAGCGCTTGCCCTTGTTGAAGCCGGCCCAGAACAGGCTGTGCTCACCATCGAGCGTGACCGGCCAGCGGGTGAAGTCGAGGCCGCCGCCAATCGGGTCGAACCGGATGACGTCGGCGCCCAACTGCGCCATCGTCATGCCGCCCACGGGCATGGCAACAAATGCCGAGCCCTCGACAATCCGCAAACCGGACAGAATCCCAGTCATACCGCGCCTCCCTCGCCCTCGTTGCCCTGTTTGATGCCGGTCTCTGCTGCGACCCGAGGGGACACAGCGACCGGTCGGTTATTGGCCTGCCACCGTTCTCAACCGAAGGCATCGTTCCTTGACGGAACGATTGCCGTCATTGGCAGGCATGCACGGAGCGGATCCGTCCGCCAGCTATTTCCACAAGAAAATTATACGTTTTTCACCTCGTTTCGCAATTCCGTTCATTGACGGAAGCCGCTTCCTTACAGTGCGGCTTCAAGGCTGTCGCTGAGGGTCTTGAGGACCTGCACGCGCGCCCAGTTCTTGTCTTCCGAGGACACCAGCGTCCACGGGGCACGGTCGGTGCTGGTCCGGTCGACCATATCCCCGATGGCCTGGGTGTAGGCATCCCACTTCTCGCGGTTGCGCCAGTCCTCGTCGGTGATCTTGTATCGCTTGTAGGGGACCTTTTCCCGATCCTGGAACCGGCGCAGTTGCTCCTCCTTGCTGATCGCCAGCCAGAACTTGGCCAGAATGACGCCGCTTTCGCGCAGCTGTTCTTCAAAGTCGTTGATTTCGGCGTAGGCGCGCAGCCAGTCCGCTTCGCTGCAGAAGCCCTCGACCCGCTCGACCAGGACGCGGCCATACCAGGTGCGGTCAAAGATGGCGACCTGGCCCTTCGCCGGAATACGTCGCCAGAAGCGCCACAGGTAGGGCTGTGCCTTCTCCTCGTCGGTCGGCGCCGCGATCGGGTAGACCTTGACCTTGCGCGGATCGAGCGCGCGTGTCAGCCGGCGAATGGTGCCGCCCTTGCCGGCGGCGTCGGTGCCTTCGAACGCGACGACCAGGGCGACATCGCGGAACGCCTTCGCATCGGTCAGTCTTGCGATCCGCTGCTGGTAGCGGGCCAGTTCTTTGTCGTAGCGCGCTTCGTCCAGCTTCACCGAGAGATCGAGTGCGTCGAGCGCCGTCTTGCGATCGAGTCCGGCGACGACCACCGGTGCTGCCGCGACCTTCGGCGGCGGCGGGATGTCCAAGCGCTTGCGCATCGCCGCCAGCACCGTCTGGCCAATCATCAGGTCGCGATATTCCTCGTCTGCGCTCGGCACGACTACCCAGGGCGCATCGCCGGAGCTGGTCAGCCGCACGATGTTCTGCATCACCGGCATCAGTTTTTCGTAGTTCTTGTGCATCCAGCGGTGTTCCACGACGTGGCGGCCGCCGCCGGGGATGCTATCGATCTCCTTGAACCGCTTTTTCTGGTCAGCACGCGAAAGGTGCAGCCAAAGTTTGATGACCAGCAGGCCCTCATCGGCGAGCATCGTCTCGAAGCGGCCGATAACGGCCAGCTCTCGCTCCAGTTGGCCTTCCTCGCCGCCGCCATTGGCATAGAGCGCAATCGCTTCGCGGTACCAGGAACCAACGAGGATACCGATCTTGCCCTTGGCCGGCAGCGTTCGCCAGTAACGCCAGTGCGGCGGACGCGCTGCCTCTTCAGGGCTCGGCTCGTCAATCACGGCCGTCTCGACGTGACGCGGGTCGAGCCATTCGTTCAACCGCGCCAGCGCCGCGCTCTTGCCGGCGCCGTCGATGCCCGCCAATAGGATCAAGACGGCAAACCGCTTCTGTTCGATGAGGTCGAATTGCGCATCGAGGAGCGCCTCGCGCAGCTTTGCTTCCTCAGCCTTGAAGGTCGCCTTGTCGATCTTGTGGACCTGAGCAGCGGACTCAAACATCGACGTCTTCCTTTGCGCCTGCGGCGGCAGCAATTCCAATCATGGGTCGGTCCCTGCCCAAGAATCCAGCGCGAAGTTTGCCGGCATTCCTGTTAAACCGAAAGGGGTCCGGGCAGGGACCCGGCGTTGCGGAGGACGGACGATGATTACGTTCAAGGCGGATGAAGCGAACCGCATTCTCACCATCGAGATGGTGGGCATGATCACGGAGGCGGACATTGACGCCGCAGTCGATCAGCTGCAGGCCGAGTTTCCGGCCATCGGCGTCCACGTTCGTGGCGTCGGACAGCACTTCAACGTGCTGTCGGACTGGGAGAAGCTGGAGGGTTGGGAGAAGGGCGCGAAGACCCTGGGAACCGTCACCTCGAAACTGATCAGCGAAGCGGTTCGCAAGCACGCCGTGATTGCCGACGCCAAGTGGGCCGGTGAGCAGCCGCGTCTGGCGGACATTGCCAAGCATGCCGAAGTGCGCTTCTTCCCGCCAGCGGAGCGCGCCGCCGCCAAAGCGTGGCTCGGCGAGACATAAGCGCACCCGCCCGCGGCTCAAGCGCCGCCATCCTCTCAACTGAGGCGGGGATGGCTCTTTCCCTAATGCCCGCAACGGTGTAGGATTCGGCACAATTGGTGCGTTTCGATCGGGCCGGTGGGCGCGGGGTCGGGCCGGCCGGGGGTGGGGCTGTTTATGGTGAACACGCAGGGGCTGCGGGGCCGCGTGCTCGCTGGCATGCTCGTTACCATCATCGTGGTGCCGTCATGCGCGCAGATCCAAGCGATGACCGAGCCGGAGCGGGAGTTATCGCCGGCCGAGCAGCGCCTGCAGGATCTCGCGGCCGACTATAACCGGACCATCTTCGAGGGCATTCTGATCGGCGCCGTCAGCGGCGCTGCGCTTGGTGCCGGGGCAGGCGCTTTGGCCGCGAAGGACAACCGCGCTGCCGGGGCCGCGACGGGCGCAATCATCGGCGCCATCGGCGGCGCGATCCTGGGAGGCACCGGTGGCCTTTATTACGCCAACCTCAAGCAGCAGTACGCCAATCAGGAGCAGCGCCTTGATGCGATGATCGAAAAGCTCCGCGCCGAGAACGCCAAAATGGAGGACATCTCCGCCGCAGTGCACACCATCGTCGATGAGAACCGTGCGAAGATCGACAAGATCGCCGCCGATCTGAAGGCCAAGAGGCTTTCGGCAGAACAGGCGCAGCGGGACCTCAAGGCCGTCGACGGAGCGTGCGCGAGTTTGACCAAGCAGATCGGCAATCTGCGCAAGAGCCAGGAGCGATGGCGCGAGATTGCTAAGGACGAACGCGCCCAGGGTGATAACGCCCGGATCGCGCAGATGGACACCGAAATCGACCGGATCCAGGGCCGTCTTGACACAATGCAGGGGGAGCTCGACAGCCTGACCGCGCGCCGGGTCAGCATCGTCGGCTAATATCAAGCGCTTCGCCTCGTCCAGGCTGCCACGTTCCTCGCGTTCAACGTTTGACACATGACGGGCTAATCCAGTTAGAATGAGATGCAATTGCATCAATAGCCGCCAAGGTCGTCTCGTGCAGCTTCTGAACACCCCTCAACGCTACGGTGTCGTCGCCAAGGCCTTGCACTGGTCGGTGGTCGCCGTGTTCTTGTTCCAGTACATCGCCGCGTTGATGATGCTGAATACGCGGCCAGAGGAAACGACGCTCGGGTTTTCGCAAGCGACTTTGTACAATTGGCACAAGTCGGTGGGCCTGGTTGGCCTGCTGTTGGCGACGATCCGCCTCACCTGGCGCAAGCTCACACCGCTCCCCGAATGGGCGCCGTGTCTGAGTGAAGGCGAACGCCGCTACTGCCACGGGGTCGAAACGCTGCTTTATACAGGCATGATCGTGATGCCGATCAGCGGTTATCTTTACGTCATGGCGGGCGGCTACGGCGTGCACCTGTTTTCGTCCGTGCACCTTGCCAACCCGATCGGCAAGAACGAACTGGTGGCGGTGGTGGCGAAATGGACGCACATCGTCGCCGCCTACGCGCTTCTGGTGGCGATCGCGGGCCACGTCGGTCTGGTGCTCAAACACCAGCTGATCCGTAAGAACCGCCTCTTGCAGCGCATGCTGCCGTTTGGCCGGCCATGAAAGCGATCACGGCCGAGGCGCTTAAGGCGCTGAGTCAGGCTGCTGCCGGCCGCGCGCGCCTGCGCGCCAACTGGGATATCCACGCAGGCGCTACCGACCCGGTGCAACGCTTCTGCAATGCGATCGAGCCCGGTTCCTACATTCGGCCGCACCGGCATGGCGAGGCCGGTAAGTGGGAACTTTCGATTGCGCTCAAGGGCCAGGTGGTGCTGGTGCTGTTCACGCCCGAAGGCGTGCTCACGGACCGCATCGTGCTCAGCGCCGGCGGTCCCACCGTCGGCATCGAGACGGAGCCCGGCACCTGGCACAGCTTCGCAGGCCTGGAGCCGGGCTCGGTCCTGTTCGAGCTCAAGCCCGGGCCTTACGATCCGGCCGCGGACAAGGACTTCGCCGCCTGGGCGCCTCCGGAAGGCGATCCCCGCTGCAGCCTTTTCGAGGCCTGGTTCCGCACCGGCGCGATGGGCAGTGCGCCGCCGTCGATATAGGCCGCGCGCGGCGTGCGCGGAAGGCTGGCACTCTAGTCAGAATGATGACACCGTGCGGGCGTGAAAGCGGTCGCGGTGAGTTTGTCGGTATTACCGGAGGCGCCCCGCATACCCTGTCATTGCGAGCGTAGCGAAGCAATCCCGCATTCCGACCGGCGGAAATCGATGGATTGCTTCGTCGCAAGTGCTCCTCGCAATGACGAGCTTTAAGGTATTTCGAGGTTTCCGAATAGTAAGCCTATTTATGCGGACTCTGGGCTTCGGTGAGACGGGTATGAACAAGGAAGAGACGCTGGCGCGTTGGGCAGAAGGCAAAAACGCCTGGAACGCTTGGGCTGAAAACATGCTCGACACTCGGGCGGCCATGGAGGCTCAAGGCACGTGGAGTGATGCTACCGACTGCGATTTTGCGGAACACACGTTCCACAATCTGGAAAATTTTCGCGATGTATGCTTTCCTGGAAACGCGTCTTTCAAAGGAGCAGTGTTTTGCCGCTTTGCCGATTTTGGAAACGTCCAATTCCATGGGCGGGTGTTTTTTGACGCCGCGTGCTTCTCTGAAGGAGGTACGTTTGTAAACGTAATTTTCAAAGAATATGTAGGCTTTCTTGGCACAAAATTCGAAGGTAGTGTTTGTTTTGCCTGCGCCACGTTCGATGGCTTCGTAAACTTCGCGCAGTCTAAATTCAACGACCTTGCCATATTTGATGGAAAAACACGTGAGAGTGGAAAGTGCCATTATAAAGGGCGTTTCGCGAATGCAGCATCATTCAGTCATGTCATTTTTAGTGGAGCGGCAACCTTTTACGAAACAATTTTCTCAAAAGAAGCAACTTTTGAAAGCGCTACCTTTGTCGGGCACACAGAATTTAATGGAACGAAATTTTATAACAGAGCAGTTTTCTCTGCTGCGCGAAGCGAAAGTTCGTTTTCATTATCAGGAACTTGCTTCGAAGAAGTTCCGGATTTCAGGCAAGCACACTTTCTTGAAGCTCCAAACCTAGACGATGTCGTCGTCCGCCCCGGTAAGGACGACTTGACCCGTGCATCGCGATATCGTGCGCTAAAACGGCTCGCCGTTCAAGCGCATGACCACATACGCGAACTCGAGTACTTTGCAAATGAGATCAAGGCACGCCGCAATCATGAGGACCAGTGGCGCCACGCTCGTTGGTGGGTCGGGTGGCTTTATCAGTTTTTATCCAACTTCGGCCGTTCCATGAGTCGACCTGTCCTATTGTGGGGGCTTCTCACGATTCTCTTTGCGAGCAGCTACCTGTTGGTGTCTGTGGCTCCTGCGGTTGATGAGGGAAAGGCTCAAGCGGTCAAAGCCACCACCGGATCTCCAGCGTTCATTTCGGCGCTGTTTTCCTCCGCATGCCTTGTCGGACCCGGGCACCAATGGAGCGCCGCACTCCGATTGTCCATCCGCAACGGTCTACCGTTTCCCGGCGTCGGATCAACTGAGAAGCTCAGTCAGACTTACGCTTGTTTGTATGGGATCCATGGCGATGCTCAACCCGCGGGCGAACTGCCTGTGCGCTTCACGCCAGTCATTCCAGATTTGGCGGAGTATCTCGGCATGGTGCACACGCTACTCTCGTTGCTTCTGATCTTTTTCTTCCTGTTCGCCGTCAGAAACCATTTCCGTATCAAGTAAGGCGGCGAGCGTAGCAAGCGCACCCCGAATGAAGCGCCCGCGGAATGCGGGAGCCTTCGCATCTGCACGGATATCCGGGTTGCCCATCGCTTATCCAGACAGCTAGCCGGCATGGGTCTACAAGTCATCCGGCTGCAGGCCCGTCTGCCTCGCTATGCGGGCAAGCATTCGAGGACCGATCTCCTCAGAATCGTGAAATGCGAACACGACATCTGGCCAGCCCTCGCGCCGCAGCACGCGATGGGAGCCCGATTGTCGCGCGATCCGCCAGCCGATCCTCGCAAGGGCAGCGAGTACGCGGCCGGCTTTGACGGCGGGCCAGCGACTCACGCAGCAAACAAGCCTTTGACTTCCGGAACGGCTTCGCCATGCTCCAGACGGTCGGCCAGAACGCGCAGCGCCAGCGATTCCGCCCTCACGATCGCCTCGGCGCGTGAAGCCCCGTAGGCAAGAACGCCTGGCAAATCGCGCACCTCGGCGATCCAGCGGCCGTCTGCTTCCTGTTCTGTTTCTACGGTCAGCACTCTGTACCTCCTGAGCTCCGCGTTATGCATACACTCTGTGGACCATGGATGGCCATGCTGGTCCTTAACGAACTCTCAGAATAGGAGCCCGATCTCCGGCGTTGAGCGGATCTTCGCGCACCCAGTCGCACTAGCCACCGTGCCCCCTTTGAGTCAGACGCGCAACGGCTGCTCCGAGGTGCGCCCAACCGTCACCGCCGCCGATTGCTGCTTGCTAAGCCCGCCCCTGCGACCGATAGTCTCGCCTTGGGAGGCTGGCGGCGGACGAACCCCTCGCCAACCCGGTCAGGTCCGGAAGGAAGCAGCCGTAACGAGTTCCGGTTCGGGTTGCTCGCCAGTCTCCCACTCGACCCCTTGTGGTCGGCAACGGAACGATGGCGAGCAGCGGAGCGCCCGGATGACGACTGCCGAGCCCGGCACTTCCGCCCCGTTCGGGCAGGCCCAGCCCTATCGGGTGCTGGCGCGCAAGTACCGGCCCCAGACCTTCGCCCAGCTGATCGGCCAGGAGGCGATGGTGCGCACGCTCGGCAACGCGCTGCGCTCGGGCCGTCTCGCCCATGCCTACATGCTGTCCGGCGTGCGTGGCGTCGGCAAAACGACCACGGCACGCATCATCGCCCGCGCGCTCAACTGTATCGGGGCCGACGGCCAGGGCGGTCCGACGCCGGAGCCCTGCGGCGTCTGCAGCCACTGCGTCGCCATCGCCCAGGACCGCCACCTCGACGTGATCGAGATGGACGCCGCCAGCCGCACCAAGGTCGAGGAGATCCGTGAGCTCTTGGACGGCGTTCCCTACCGGCCGACCTCGGCGCGCTACAAGGTCTACATCGTCGACGAGGTGCACATGCTCTCGACGCACTCCTTCAATGCGCTGTTGAAGACGCTGGAGGAGCCGCCGGAGCACGTGAAGTTCATCTTCGCGACGACCGAGATCCGCAAGGTGCCGGTCACCGTGCTTTCCCGCTGCCAGCGCTTCGATCTGCGCCGGGTCGACACGGCGGAGATTGCCCGCCACCTGCAGAAGGTGGCGACGGCGGAAGGGGTGAGCGCCAGCGAAGCTGCCCTCAACCTGATCGCGCGCGCCGCCGACGGCAGCGTCCGCGATGGCTTGAGCCTGTTGGACCAGGCAATTGCGCTCGGCGAGGGGCAGATTGACGAGGCCGTGGTGCGGGACATGCTGGGCCTCGTCGACCGCACCGTCGTCTTCGACCTGTTCGATGCGCTGATGCGAGGTGAGATCGCAACCGCGCTCGATATCTTGAGCGGGCGCTACGCTGCCGGTGCCGATCCGGCTGCGGTGCTGGAGGATCTCCTGGAGCTGACGCACTGGATCACCCGCATCAAGGTGGCGCCGGCGGCGGCCGCAGCGCCCGGCGTTGCCGAGGCCGAGCGGGTGCGCGGCGGCGCCATGGCCGGCAAGCTCGAGATGGCGGAAGTGACCCGCGTCTGGCAGATGCTGCTGAAGGGCTTGGGCGAAACGCGGGCGGCGCCGGTGCCGATCCAGGCGGCCGAGATGGTGCTGATCCGGATCGCCTACGCCGCCCGGCTGCCGACGCCGGCGGACGCGATCGAGAGCTTGAGCCGGGGGACCAGGCCGTCATCGCCGCCGCCGCCCGGCGCCTCGGCCGCTCAGCCGGTGGCCCCGGTTTCGCCGCAGCCGGCGCGGACGGTGTCAACGCCGCCGCGCGGACAGCCGCGAGTGGGTGACCCGCCGCCGGGGCCAGTGGCGCAAGTCGCGGTGCGGCCAGCGCTGGGCGCGTCGGAAGCCGGCGCGGCCGGGCCGGCAGAGGCCGGGCCGATCGCGCTGCGCAGTTTCGATGACGTCGTGGCGCTGGTCCTGCAGCACAAAGAGGTCATCCTGCATGGCCAGCTTGTTTCCGGCGTGCGGCTGGTGCGGTTCGCGGACGGCCAGATCGAGATCAACCTCACACCGCAGGCGCCGGCTGACCTGCCGCAGCGCTTGAGCCGCTTCCTTGGCGCTGAGACGGGCCGGCGTTGGCTGGTCACGGTGTCCACCGCGCCCGGTTCGCCGTCACTTTATGAGCAGCAGCAGGCAGCCGCATCGGAGCGGCGCGCGGCCGTGCTCAATCATCCCGTCATTGCCGAAATCATGCGCGTTTTTCCGGGCGCGACGCTGGAGCAGATCCGCGTCGTGCCGCCGCCGGCCGATGCCGCGCCTGAAGCCATCGATGGCGAGGTTGTCGATGGCGAAGCCCTCGATGCCGACGCGGACGGCGACAACGGGCCGATGGAGTAACGGCGGTTGGCACAGGAAATCGAGCGCAAGTTTCTGGTCAAGCTGGAACGGTGGCGCCCCCAGGATAGCGGCCAGACCATCCGCCAGGGCTACCTCGTCAGCAGCGCCGAGCTCTCGGTTCGGGTGCGCCGCTACGGCGCGCAAGCATTCCTCACCATCAAGGGGCCGAAAAAGGGCATGATCCGCGACGAGTACGAATACCCGATCGCGCCTGCCGATGCCGACGAAATGCTGGACACGCTGTGCATCCAGCCGGTGATCGAGAAGACGCGTTACGCCAGCATGTTCGCAGGGCGGGAATGGGTGGTCGATGTCTTTGCTGGTGTCAATGCCGGCCTCGTGCTGGCCGAGGTTGAGCTGGAAAGCGAGGACGCCGAACTCGTGCTTCCCGACTGGGCCGGGCTCGAAGTGACCGACGACGTGCGTTACCTCAACGCCAATCTTGCGCTCAAGCCGTTCAGCCGCTGGTAGCGGCGTGCTCTCGGGATTGCTATAGAGGGAGCGAACGGCTGCAGCCACCATGTCAGGCGGGAAACGGAACGGATAATGAAGAACCTCGGGCAAATGATGAAGCAGGCGCAGAAGCTGCAGGCGAAGATGGGCGAGCTGCAAGAACAGCTTGCCGGCGCCGAGCTGACGGGCGCATCGGGCGGGGGCATGGTGCAGGTAACGATGACCGGTAAGGGCGAGGTGCGCCGGGTCAAGATCGATCCGTCGCTGCTCGATCCGGCCGAAGTGGAGGTCCTGGAGGACCTGCTGGTTGCCGCCTGCAACGATGCCAAGGCAAAGATCGAGGCGCATGTCGCCGAGCGGATGGCGGAGCTGACCGGCGGTCTCAAGTTGCCGCCCGGGCTCAACCTGCCGCTCTAGCGGCCGCCGGCGGACGGCCTTTCGGGCGCGTGCCGGCAGCCGGAGCCGCTTGGACCAATGTCCTCGGACATCGAGCGCCTGATCCAGCAGCTTGCCAAGCTGCCCGGGCTGGGGCCGCGTTCGGCCCGGCGCGCGGCGCTGCACATGCTCAAGCGGCGCGAAACGCTCATGCTGCCGCTTGTGCAGGCGATGACGGCGGCGGCCGAGCATGTCCTGGTTTGCGCCGAATGCGGCAACCTCGATACGAAAAGCCCGTGCACCATCTGCGCCGATCCCGCCCGCGATCCGGCAGCGTTATGTGTCATCGAGGACGTGTCGGACCTGTGGGCGCTTGAGCGTACCAGCTTCTTCAAGGGGCGTTACCATGTGCTGGGGGGCACGCTCTCCGCGCTCGATGGTGTTGGCCCGGATGAGCTGCGCATCCCGCAGCTGATCGCCCGCGTCCATGCAAGCCAGGTGCGCGAGGTGATCTTGGCCTTGAGTTTCACCGTCGACGGCCAGACGACCGCGCACTACATCGCCGACCGCCTGGCCGGCTCGGGCGTCGGCGTCACCGGCATCGCGCATGGCGTGCCCTTGGGTGGCGAGCTCGACTACATGGACGAGGCGACGCTGGTCACGGCGCTCAAAGCCCGCCGCGACCTCGGCTGACGGCCTCCTTAAGTCAGGCGGCGCACGATCGCCGAGGTTGAGCGTCCGGGGAGGAGCGGGACGACCCGCACTTGGCCCCCGCGTGCCCGCACGAGATCGGCGCCGACGATCGCGTCCGCCGCGTAGTCGCCGCCCTTCACCAGGACGTCCGGCGCGATCGCGGCGATCAGTTCAAGCGGCGTCTCCTCATCGAACAGCACGACGTAATCGACCGCTGCCAGCGCCGCCAGCAGATGGGCGCGGTCGTTCTCGCTCATGAGCGGGCGGTCCGGCCCCTTGAGGCCTGTCACCGAGCGATCCGTGTTGAGGCCGACGATCAGGACGTCGCCCATCCCGGCTGCCGCCTGCAGGAGTTCCGTGTGGCCGCGGTGGAGGATATCGAAGCAGCCGTTGGTGAAGACGATCCTTCGGCCGTCCGCCCGCGCCGCCGCCGCAATGCGGCTGATCTCGTCGCGTGTCTTGATCTTGGCTGACGGCGGCACGCCGTGCGGTCCGCGCGCCAGTTCCGCCGCCAGCTCATCGCGTGAGACCGTCGCCGCACCGAGCTTGGCGACCTTGAGGCCGGCCGCGATGTTGGCAATCTCGCAAGCCCGGCGGACGTCGGTGCCGGCGGCGCACGCGACCGCAAGCGCGGCGACGACGGTATCGCCGGCGCCGGTGATGTCAAACACTTCGCGCGCCTGGGACGGCAAGCGGTGCACGCCTTCGGCCGAGAACAGCGCCATGCCGTCCTCGCCCAAGGTGATCAGGCAGTGATCGAGTGCCAGCGTCTCCCGCAGTTGCCTGCCGGCGCGCTCGATACTGGCAGCGTCGCTCAACGGGTAGCCGACGGCGTCTGCGGCTTCCCGGCGGTTCGGCGTCAACACGCTGGCGCCTGAGTACTTCGTGAAGTCGCGGCCCTTCGGATCGCAGAAGGCCGGAAGGCCGCGGCTGCGCGCCCAGGCGATCGCGGCGCGGCAAAACCGTTCCGTCACCACCCCCTTGGCGTAGTCGGAGATGATCAGGGCGTCGATCTCGTCTGCCGCCCGCAGGCAGTCCAGCAGGCGGTCTTCGCTCTCCCGCGTGATCGCGGTGCGAACTTCCGTATCGAGCCGAACCACCTGTTGATGGGCGGCAAAGACACGCGTTTTCTCGGTCGTCTGCCGATCCGCTTCCGTCAACACGGCCTGATCACCGGCGCCGCAGTAGGTGAGCAGCGCGCGCACTTCGGTCGCGGCCGCGTCGGCGCCGATCACGCTCACCAGCGATGCCTCAGCGCCGAGCGCCAGGCAGTTGCGGACAACATTGCCGGCACCGCCCAGTTGCCGCCGGCTCTCGCGGACGTCCACCACCTGCACCGGCGCTTCTGGCGAAATCCGCTCACAGCTGCCGATCAGCGCCCGGTCGAGCATGACATCGCCCAGCACCAGGATGCGCGGCGCCCGGCCGGTCCAGTCCAGGATGAGCGGATTCCGTGTGGCGTCCATGCCGCGTTGTCGCACGCCGGATCGGAGAGGGCAACGCGCGGCCGCTTTGTGGGCGAGGGGGGGACAAAAAGAAGACCGCAGGGCGCCTGCGCGGCGGGAAGCGCTGGCTCCCTGCGGCCGATGAATGAGAAGGCCTTAAGCGATCAGCGTGAACTCATCCGGAGCCGTGAGGAACAGGAGCTGGCCGCCTTCAATCAACGCCTTGTCGGCGATCACGCCGCCACCGAGCGAGTGCGCCTGAACGTCGAACGCCAGGAGCTTGCCGGCCGCCTTGCCGAACAGCTCGGAAATATCGAGGATACCCGAGGTTTCCCAGCGGCCGACGTCGTCGGGGCTGCTGTCGGCCGTCCCGGCCGGCACCACGACGGACCGGTTGATCTCGGCAACGCGGACGCCGAAGCCGTCATCGCCCTGTTCCTTGGCGAGGTCGAGCCGCACGATCGAGGCTTCGTGCGGCTTGCCGCTGTCGCCGAAATTGACCTGCGCCTCGTCTTCGTCGACGTAGACGAAGCCGCTCTTGGTCCAGTCCAGGTTGTCGGGGCTGCGCAGGACAGCGTTGGCGTGGTTGGCCGCGTCGGCATCGCCACGGTAGATGATCTTGAGCGTCGCTTGCGGCGCATCGAGATCATCGAGATCGAACTGGGCGGTGTAGACGCTTCCAGTCGTATCGACGGCTTCGGTCGCGAACTTCGCCAGCTGCGGCACGCCGTCCTTGGTGATGCCGTTGAAGTCGGTGCCGGTTGCGGCGAACACAGCCTCGCTGCTGTCGTTGGGGTTGGTGGCCAGGTCCTCGACGCGGGAGAAGAAGAAGCCGTTCAGGCTCTCGACCTGCTTGTAGAGGGTCGACTGCAGCGCCCAGCCGAGGTCATCGTAACCCTCATCACCGGCCTTTGTGATGTCGTAGGCATCGACAGGAACAAAGGTGCCGGAGACTTCCTGGCCAGGGCGGGTGAAATCGGCTGGCGTGATGTCGTTGTTGGCGACGCCGTCCAGGTTGGCATCCGGCGCCCACGCGAACAGCTGGCCGTCTTTCAGCCCATTGCGGTCGAGGAAGCTGTCGTCGCCATAGCCATTCTTGGTGCCGACGTAGAGGTAGAGCGGATCGGCAGGATAGCTGTCGTCGCCAAGGAGCAACGCGACCTTGTCCGGATCACCGGTGTTGAGCGTGGTCACGTTCTCCCAGCGGCCGCGGCCGAGGCTCGGGGCAGCGTAGAAGTCGCCCGTCGTGACATCGAGGATCCAAGCGACGCCGTTGTTGCCTTCAGACGGCGCAACATAGAGCGGATCGGCGAAGCCAAGGTCGGTACCAAACTCATTCGCGTCGTAGAACGAAGCGGAGCAGAACCGGTCGAAGCCCGTTGCCGCGGCATCGTTCGGGTTGGTGTCGATCTGGGCGACGTCGCGCACCAGCCGGCCTTCGAGATCAAAGATCCGGTTGTAGGCCTGGCCCGCATCCTCGATGCTCATGTCCTTGGTGCTGATATCGAAGTAGCTGACCCGCGCGCCTTGCAGGGTGAGCGGCTCGGCATTGGCGAGGCCGTTGTTGACCGTATAGGTCGCTCCCTGGTTCGGGCTCGCTTCGTGATTGACGATCAGCCTGACCGTATCGTCGTCGAGCTTGAAAGCGCCGATGCCGTCCAGGAGACCGACCGGCGTGTAGTCGCCGCCGATGCCGGTGAAGGCGCCGGTCGTGTTGGTGATCGTTTCGCCGACAGTCAGTAGCGGCTTAGCCGTATAGCCTTCGAGGCCATCGACCAGCGAAGGCTCTTTCGTCGTGAATCCCATTGTACCCTCCGTTGTCCCGACTGTGTCTTCACGCACCGCCAAGTTCTGAATGCGCGTATCGTGTGCGGTGTCGGTGTCCGCGACCGCGAAAGCGGCTGTCGCCGCATCGTCGTCGGCGGGAAATTCGCTCGCGAGGTACTCTGCCAGCGCGTCCTGCTCGGTGCCGTCCTTGGCGAAGGTCGCGGCACCGGTCAGTGGCGCCGTCGGATCGGTCGGCGACAGATCGACGCGGTTGGCGAACGCGGGATTGGCTTCGATGAACTGCTTGAACGGGTAATTGTCGCCGCCGTCAGCGAGGAAGTTCAGCGTGACCACGCGGATCGCCCGATTCGGATCGCCGACCACCGCGCCATCCTGGGCCAGCCACTCGACCCGATTGCCGTCTTCATCAATGAGCGCGGCCGTCTGCACGCGATCGCCGGCGGGCAGGGCCGGATCGAAGCTGAAGGAGACGCCGCCCACTTGCGGGAACTGGCCCGGTGTCGCCCCTGGCGCCGCCGCCGCCACCCCGTGCTCGAGGACCTGGAGCAGTTGTTCGGCGGTCACCGTGACCAGCGTCAGCGCGTTGTTGAAGCGCAGCGAATCGGCGATATCGAGCTGGGAAATCTCGCCCGCTTCCTTGCCTGCAGCCGGGTTGGCTTGCGTCGGTGCGGTGACGTAGGTGCCCGAGCCCGCGGGCTCTTCGACGATCGTGCCGATCGGGTTGCGAATGCCGCCGCCGTTCTTGATCGAGACGACGACGCCCGGATCCGTCTCCTTGGCAACCCAAAGATTCGCATCCGCGCTAAGGTTGCCGAAGTTGGTCTCCTCGGTGCGGACCGCCGTCCGCCGCCCTTCGAGGAACACTTCGCTCAGGCCAAAGGTGGCACTGTCCTGGGCTGTCACGATCCCATCGAGGCTGTCGACCAGCGCCTTGACCTGGCCGCCCTTGGTGTCTTCCGCCAGGCCGGCTTCGAGGCTGCCCCACAGCGCGGCAACATTGCCGTCGGAGGTTGCGACCGGGCCATTCAGCGCGGCATCGAGATCGGCGACGGCGTCGATCGGTGCGCCTGCTGCGTCGACCAGGACGCCGTTGTCATTGAAGTGCACCACCAAGCGGCCAACGTAGGAATACTCGCCATCGGTGGAAACGATGACCGCCGGGTCGCCGTCCTTGTTCTTGGTGACGACCGGGTAGGTGTCCACCGCCGCGTCGCCGGGGTTCAGTGGATCATCGGCATTGGCGAGAATGCTGTCGGAACCGCCGGCGATCGAGATGTCCACCCCGCTCAAGAGCGGCACCAGCGCCTTTTCCAGGCTCAGCTGCTGCAGATGGGTGGTGAGGATGATCTTGTTGATGCCTTGCGCCTTGAGCGCATCAATGGTCGGCTGAAGGATCGAGGCGAGCGCCGCCATGTCGTTGTTGCCGGCGCCGGGATCCTTGACCGTCGTGTCGCCCGGCGACGAGATCGACTGCAAGAGCGGCGTCGTCGCGCCGACCACGCCGATCTTCTGTCCACCGGCCTCGATGATGGTTGCCGGTGCGATCTTCGGCCCCGTGGTTCCCGCAAGCGACTCATCCGGCCCGGACTCGAAGGCGGTGTTGGGCAGGATGTCGGCGGTAAACAGCGAAGCAAGATTCGGATCGGCCGAGAAGTCGAGGTTGGCGCTCAAGTAGGGGAACTGGGACCCGACCCAGCGGTCATCAGCAAGGCCGGCGGCGCGGAAATCGGGCGCAAGAATCTCGCGAACGACACCTGTGCCGAGGTCGAACTCGTGATTGCCCAGCGCCGAAGCATCGAAGCCGACGATGTTCATGATCGAGATGTCGACCCGGCCCGGCGCCTCGCGCAGGTCGCTGTATGCGGCATCGCCGCTGAGCCCGAACAGGGCGTTGTAGGCGGCATTGAGCGGCGCCCGCAGCGAGGGATCGCCAGCGGCGCTGAAGAAGGGGCCGGAAATGTAGTTGTCGCCGGCCGAAAGTGTCACTGATGCGTCGATGCCGGCTGCGTCCTCCAGCTTATCGACGAGGGCGGCGAAGTTCGGGGCTTTGCCGATCGCATCGACGCTGCCCTCGAGATCGGAGGCGTGGAGAAGTTGAAGCGTGTAGGTCATGGAGTTCCCCAAAGTCTAGACATGCACTCAGGGTCGCCCCGACTGCTTCTCAGGCGGCGCCGCGCCCTCCCAGGCAGGGATCACGCAAAGCTGAGCGTCTCCCTGCGGGCGCCTTGATCAGCGCCAGGAACGCAATATTTTGGGGTTATCCCGTCTGCTAAGCGCAGAGGCTAGTAGATAACGATGACAGCCGCGTGCCAGCGTGGTTACATTTTTCTTAAGACTTGCTGGCTGCCGATGAGCATTGCGTCGTGGTTGCCACGGCGTCGCAGGCGCCGATGCGACCCGACGGGGAGAAAAGCACGCTGCCGGGGCGAGGGGATGTCGTAACCGCTATAGCCGGGCGGAACGGTGATGGTTGCCGGGCTGCCCGCAGGGGGGGACTGCGATGCAGCCCGGCGCCCAGAAGAAACGAGCACTGCCTTAAGGGGGGGTCTTAGGGCAGCGTAACTCCCGAGCAGTTTCAGTCTTGCCAACTCCGCCTTGGTCTGTACAGCGAAAAAAACGCATAGCTGCGAGCGCGAAAAGCGCGGCTCACGTGCGCGCGGCAGGATCACTTGAATGCGCCGGCTGAACACTGTAAGTAATGAGGTTCACCCCCTCAATGCGTTGGAGAGTCTCAGGTTCATGTCTCGTCCCCTGATGCCGAAAGCGACGGCCGTGTGGCTGATCGAAAACACGACGTTGAGCTTCGAGCAGATTGCGGAGTTCTGTGGCATGCACATGCTGGAGATCAAGGCGATCGCCGATGGTGACGTCGCGATCGGCATGCAGGGGCGCGACCCGGTGAGCGCCGGCGAATTGACCATGGCCGAAATCGAACGCTGCGCAGCCACCCCTTCGGCCCGCTTGCGGCCCGCAGAGCATCGGGTCGCCGGTGTCGATGACAAGCCGAAAAGTGCGCGTTATGTCCCGGTGGCGCGGCGGCAGGACCGCCCCGACGCGATTGCCTGGCTGTTGAAGAACTACCCCGAGCTGAGTGACGGCCAGGTTTGCCGCTTGATCAATACAACCAAGCCGACGATCGAGAAGATCAGGGACCGCACGCATTGGAACGCCGCCAGTATCCGGCCGCGCAATCCGGTCAGCTTAAGCCTGTGCAAGGAGGCCGATCTGCAGAAGGAGGTCGACCTGGCACGCGCGCGCAGCGGCACGGTGCGCAAGACGTAGGCGCCTGACCGAAAATGATGCATTCAAAATCAATGCGTTGCCTCAACCACCATCGTCATGCGCGGACTTGTTCCGCGCACCCACGGGTCACAACGCGGTGCACTGCCTGCGACGAGACGTGGATGGCCAGCCTGCGCCGGCCATGACGGCGCGTCATAAGATATTGACTGTGAACGGTTCTTCGTGAGTCTGACTCTAAGCCCATTGCGCGTCAGCGCGCGCGGTGGGTGACACCGCCGTCCTGACGCCACTGCCCCCGTTCCTGCGCTGCCGCTAACGGCGCGAAGCGACTCCTTCCGTTTTCTCCCTCAGGTGATCCGCATGCGGACGTTTGGCTTATCGATCCTGGTCACGGTCGTGTGCCTCGTGCTCGCGTACCTGTGGCAGGATTGGCGCGGCGTGTACATCGCGGTCGTGCTTGGCATCCTTGAGGTCTCGCTCTCGTTCGACAACGCCGTCGTCAACGCCTCGGTGCTCGACGAGATGGACCCCTTGTGGCAGACCATCTTTCTCACGGCCGGCATCCTGATCGCCGTCTTCGGCATGCGGCTCATCTTTCCCGTCGCCATCGTCGCCGGCGCCACCGGGCTTGGCGCCGCCGAGGTGGCGCACATGGCACTCAATCACCCGGAAGAGTATTCGCGCTACCTCCACGAGTCCCATACCGAAGTCGCGTGCTTTGGCGGCACGTTTCTGTTGCTCGTGTTCCTTGGCTTCTTGATCGACAATGGCAAGGAAGTGCACTGGCTTGGCCAGATCGAGGCACTGCTCGCACGGCTGGGCAAGCTTGAGAGCGCGGCCGTGCTGTGCGCGCTGGTGGCGCTGATCGGGCTGCAAAGCGTCCTCCCGGAGGAGGAGCGCATCCGGGCCGTGCTCGCGGGGCTGCTCGGCATCATGATCTTCATTGCCGTCGACGGTATCGATGCGTTCTTTCAGACCGGAGGCGACGGCCGCGGCGGGGTCGCCAAGCGCGCAGGGGTTGCCGGCTTTCTGTACCTGGAGCTGTTGGACGCATCGTTCAGCTTCGACGGCGTGATCGGCGCCTTTGCGATCACCAACGATGTCGTCCTGATCATGCTCGGGCTTGGCATCGGCGCGGTGTTCGTCCGTTCTTTTACCGTCTTCATGGTCCGCCAGGGGACGCTGAAGGCGTTCGTGTTCTTAGAGCACGGCGCGCACTACGCGATTGGGTTGTTGGCCGCCGTCATGCTGGCAAGCCCGCTGATGGCGATCCCGGAATGGATCAGCGGCGGTGTCGGCGTGCTGATGATCGGCCTCTCGCTCATCTCATCGGTCCGCTACAACCGGTTGCAGCGGCAAGCGAGCGGGTAGCGGCGGCGCGAACTTAGCTATTCCGCCGCCCGCGCCGGCGCCGTGCCACCTGTGATGTGGTCGCCGCTCTCCGAGGCGGCGGCTTCCGGGCGTTGCCGGCCGGCAAAGACGCTTAGCACCGCGGGGATGACGAACAGCGTAAAGAAGGTGCCGAGCACAAGGCCGCCGACGATGACCCAGCCGATGTCCTGGCGTGCCTGGGCGCCGGCGCCGCTTGCGATTGCCAGCGGTACGGCGCCGATCACTGTTGCCGCAGTGGTCATCAGGATCGGCCGCAGCCGCAACGTTGCTGCCTCGATGACCGCCTCGCGAACGCCTGCGCCGCGCTCTCGTAGCTGGTTGGTAAATTCGACGATCAGGATGCCGTTCTTGGTAATGATGCCGATCAGCGTCACCAGACCGACCTGGCTGTAGATGTTGAGCGTTCCGCCGCTAAGCGCCAGGCCGGCGAGCCCACCGGTGATCGACAGCGGCACCGTCAGCATGATGATCAAGGGATCGCGGAAGCTCTCGAACTGGGCGGCGAGGACCAGGTAGATGAAGGCGAGTGCCAGGCCAAACGTGACCCAGATCTCGGCGCTCGCGGTCTTGTACTCCCGCGACTGACCGGAATAGTCGATCTGTGCCGTTGCCGGCAGCACGTTCTTGGCGATCCGTTCCAGCGCACCCAAGGCCTCGCCCAGGGTCGATCCCGGCGCGACGTTGGCCGTGATCGTCGCTGCGCGCAACTGGTCAAAGTGGTTGAGCTCGCGCGGCGCCACCGTTTCGATCACCCGCACCAGGTTTGAGAGCGGCACCATGCTGCCGTCGCGGGCGCGGACGTGGATGCGGTTGAGATCGTCGGGTTGCATACGCTCGATGTCTGCCACCTGGACGACGACATCGTATTGCTCACCCTCACGCTTGAAGCGGGTCACCTGGCGGCCGCCAAGCAACGTCTCCAAGGTGCGGCCGACGGTCGCGATCTCGATCCCGAGATTGGCGGCCTTCTCGCGATCGACGGAGACGCGGAGTTCCGGCTTGTTCAGCTTCAGGTCGGTCTCGAGATTGGCGAGCGACGGTTCGGAGGCGGCATCGGCCAGAACTTTGTCCACCCATCCCTGCAACTCCTTGTACTCGACCGACGTCTTGACGACGAGCTGCACAGCCTTGTCGCGCACGCTCTGGCCCAGCGGTGGCGGGTTGACGGGAAAGGCTAGCACACCCGCCACGCCGAGCATCTTCGGCATCAGGCTCTGCGCAACGTCCTGCTGGCTGCGCGTGCGCTCCGACCAGTCGGTCGTCTTGATGAAGGAGATGCCCTGATTGACGACGGGAAAGCCGGTGATCACGAAGAAGCGGTCGACGTCCGCCTCGGCGGCGTAGATGCGCTCCAGTTGCCGGGCGTAGATGTCGGTATAGTCGATCGTCGCCCCTTCCGGGGCGACGAAGATGCCGACCACCGTGCCCTGATCCTCGAACGGGGCGAGCTCCGATTTGAGGGCTGTGAACAGATAGCCGCCGGCGCCGGCGACGCCAAGGCCGATCAGGATGACGAGGCCGCGCGCCGAAAGCGCCTTCGTCAGGGCGGTGCGGTAACCGGTCGTGAGCGCCGTCAGCCCCCGCTCGATGAACCGGTAGGCGGCGTTGTGGCTGGTCCCGTGGCGCAACAGCTTCGAGCACATCATCGGCGACAGCGTGAGGGCGACGAAGCCGGAAACCAGCACGGCACCGGCGAGCGTCCACGCAAACTCGGTGAATAGGCGTCCCGTTGCGCCGGTCATCAGGCCGATCGGGATATAGACGGCGGCGAGCGTAATCGTCATGGCGATGACGGCGAAGCCGATCTCGCGGCTGCCCTCCAGCGCCGCCTGCACGGGATTGAGACCTTCCTCGCCGTGGCGCCAGATGTTTTCCAGCATGACGATGGCGTCGTCGACCACGAGGCCGATCGCCAACACCAGCGCCAAGAGGGTGAGCGTGTTGATGCTGAACCCCAGCGCCGACATCAGGGCGAAGGCACCGATCAGCGAGACCGGAATGGTCACCAGCGGTACCAGCGTTGCCCGCAGCGAGCGCAGGAACAAGAAGATGATCAGTGCGACAAGGATGATCGCTTCGCCGATGGTTCGATAGACGTTATCGATCGAGGCCTCGATGAACACCGAACGGTCATGGGCGACGCGCACCTGCATGCCCTCGGGTAGGCCCTCGATGACGCTGGGCAGGACATTGCGCACCGCATGCGAAACGTCGAGTGGGTTGGCGGTCGCCTGCTTGACGACGCCGAGCGCCACGGCCGTGCGGCCATTGAAGCGCGCATTCAGCCGTTCGCTGCGGGCGCCGAGCTCCGCGCGGCCAACATCGCCAAGGCGCACCAGATACCCGTCGATGGACGCCAGGATCAGCTGATTGAACTGCTCCGGCGTCTTGAGATCGGTTTCCGAGACCACCGTGAACTCGCGGTCGATGCTTTCGATCCGCCCGGACGGGATCTCGATGTTCTGCCGGCGCAGCGCATCCTCGACGTCGGCAGGCGTCAGCCGATAGGCGGCCAGCCGCGCCGGATCGAGCCACAGCCGCATCGAGTAGCGGCGCTCGCCGAAGATCCGCACCTCGGCGACTCCGCCCAGCGTCTGCAGCCGATCCTTGACGTAGCGGTCGGCCCAGTCGGTGACATCGAGCGGCGAATGCCGGTCACTGAAGAAGGCGAGGTAGATGATCGGCTGCGCGTCCGCCTCGACCTTCTGGATCACGGGTTCGTCGATCTCGTCAGGCAGCCGGTCGCGTGTCCGGCTGACGCGGTCGCGGACATCGGCCGCTGCGGCGTCGGCATCGCGGCCGAGCTTGAAGGCGACCGTGATCTGCGACTGCTCCTGGCGGCTGATCGAGGTCATGAAGTCGATGCCCTCGATGCCGGCGAGCTCATCTTCCAGGATCTTCGTGACCTGGGTTTCGATGATCTCGGCACTCGCCCCCTCGTAGGTGGTCGAGACGGTGACCACCGCCGGATCGATGTTCGGATATTCGCGGATGGAGAGCCGCTGGTAGCCGATCAACCCTAAGAGGAGGACGATAAGGCTCAGCACCGTCGCGAAGACGGGCCGGCGGATGCAGATCTCGGGCAGTTTCATGGCGGCTTCTAACTTTCCGGCGGCGGTGCCAGGACCGTGACCGGCGCGCCGTCTTTCAGCTTCAACTGACCTGCGGTGACGACCATGTCGTCAGCGTTCAGGCCGTCCACGACTTCGACCGCGCCCTGCCGCCGCACGCCGAGCGTAACCTTGGTCCGCTTGGCAACCCCGTCGATAACGCGGAAGACGTACCGATCGGTGCCAAAGGGGATGATTGCCTGTTCCGGCACGGTGATCGCCTGCGCGCGGTTGCTGACGATCACCGAGACACGCGCAAACAGGCCGGGCCGCAACAGCCCGTCGCGATTGGTGATGCGGGCGCGCATGGCAACGCTGCGGCCGGCGGGGTCGATCTGCGGGTCGAGTGCGTAGATCTCGCCCCGGAAGGTTCGGCCCGGAAAGGCATCGACCGTTATGTCGATCGCCTGGCCGGTCGCAATCAGGGCGAGGCTGCGCTCCGGCACCCGGAAGTCGATCTTGATTGGATCGATGCTCTCGATGTTGACCAGATCGTCGCCGGCGTTGACGAAATCGCCGACGCTCACCCGGCGCAGGCCGAGGATGCCGTCGAAAGGGGCGGTGATGCGGGTCTTGCTTTGGCGCGCCAGCGCGAGCTCGACCTTCGCCTGGTCGCTGTCGAGCTTGGACTTCGACTCATCGAGCGTGCGCTCGGTGCCGGCGCGTTGACGAAACAGCTCGCGCGCTCGCTCGAAGTTGCGCTTGCTCAGCTCGAGGCTCGCGCGTGCGTCGGCGAGTTCTGCGGCAACGATCGCGTCGTCGAGCGTGACCAGGAGCGCGTGCTGGCGCACCGGTGCGCCTTCAACGAAATGGATGCCTTCGACGCGGCCGCTGATCTCGGGCCGCAGCATCACCGATTCATTCGAGATGAGCGTGCCGACGGCGGCAATGACGTCGCTCAAGGGGCCGATCTGAACCGGGCGCGCCTCGACCGGGACGCCTGGAGGTGCTTGCGGCGGTGCCGCTCGTGCGCCGTCAAAGAAGGCAGAGCCGAGGGTGGCGATCGCAATCGCCGCGGCTACTGCTGCTGCTGTGCGTTTCAAGGTCATGCGCCGTCGTGGCATCGCGGTCCCTGCTGGTACTAACTCCTTCAAGGTAACTAGACTGGACCGTCCAGTCCAGTGCTGGCGATAAGAATTCGGCACGCGGCCATGCCAGCCAGGGACATGCGGCCATGCCGCAGACGGCCGTTGTCGCCCGTTAATTCACGCCCCTATAGTGGCAACCTCAAAGGGACTTTCTAGGTCGCTGAGCGTTTCGTTGCAGTGATCCCCGATGACACGGCACCGCTGCGTTCCTCAGCAAGCGATCAGATGCGGGTCATTCTTGGGCAGGAGATTCGCGCCATGCCTCTCGTCGAGACGCGGCTGGATGGCAATGTCGGTTGGATCGTTATGGCGCACCGAGCCCGCCATAACGCCCTCAGTGAGGAGCTGATAACGGATCTCATCGCCGCGTTTGATGATTTTCGTCAAAGCAAGGCACGGGCGGTCGTCTTACGCTCGGCGCCGGGCTCAAGGGTCTGGTCGGCGGGACATGATATCGGTGAGTTGCAGCCGGCCTACCGTGATCCGCTCGGCTGGAACGATCCGTTGCGCGCGCTCGTGCGGACGATCGAGGGCTATGCGGTGCCGGTGATCGGCATGATCGAAGGCACGGTATGGGGTGGTGCATGCGAAGTGGCGCTCGCGTGCGACTTCGTCATCGCAGCGCCGGAGGTCACCTTCGCGTTAACCCCTGCCAAGCTGGGCATTCCCTACAACGTTTCCGGTCTGATGACCTTCCTCAACATCGTGCCGCTGCCGATGTTGCGCGAGATGCTGTTCACAGCCAAGCCGATCGATGCCGAGCACGCGCGCGAACTCGGCATCGTCAATCACGTCGTCCCCGCTCCGGAAATCGAAGGCTACACAGCGGACCTTGCGCACGCCATTGCCGCCAATGCCCCTTTGGCGATCGCGGCAATGAAGGAGGAACTGCGTATCCTCGCCGCCGCGCGGTCGGTACCGCCACAGATGTTCGAGCGGGTCCAGGGGTTGCGCCGGATCGCATACGATAGCGCCGACTATCAGGAGGGGCGGCGTGCTTTCAGGGAGAAGCGCCGGCCGGTGTTCAAGGGCGAATAGGGAGGTGCGCCTTCGCTCTCAGCGCCTGGCGGTCGTGCTCGGCGCGCTCTTCGCCCTGCTCGCCGTTGCGGCGAGCGGGGAGGACGGCACGCCCACGGCGGTCGAGCTCGTCAACGCCAGCAGGCCGACGGCGTGCGCGGAGGAGGATAACGTCTATGTCAAGCTGATCGGCCAAGGCGTGGCCGCATTTCGCATCGAGGCGCACCACCCGGATTACATCGAGACTCTCAGCGCCGACTTGACGGCTCCCGATTTTGCCGGCTGCGACATGAGCGGCGATCCGGCTTACGCCTTCACGCCACGCACCGTGGTGCTTTACGAAGATGCCGAAATCAAGCTGATCGGCCACGCATTCAAGAGCTTCTGGCGGCCGAACGTGGTTCCGTTCCGTGTTGCGGAGCGCACGGAACGTGGCCTGCACCTGATCCAGGTGTTCCTGAAGCAGGGCGCCAAGGCGACCGAATTCCTCGTGCTGTACCCTGCCGATGGCTATTGGCGCTTAAAGCCGTTGCCGCCGCCCCATCTGGGCGATAGCGCCTATGGCAGTTCGTTCCTGATCGGTCCGGTCGCTGACGAGGGACGGCCGCTGGTCGCGATCGAAGACGTGCTGTTCGAGCCAGCGACCCGCACCTTCCATTTGGCCTTCGGCAGCGGCGGCCGCGGAAGCCTTGCCATCGCCGCCATTCGCGATGACGCTGCCGTACTTGACGTGACGTTCGATCCTCCGGCCGGCAACACCCCGTTCGCCGCCCTGCGCTCGATGTTCGTGGCACCGCAGGTCGCCGATACGGCCGAGGTGCGCTGGCAGCCGGATGCGGGCGAGCCGTTCTCGCAAGTGGCGGTCATGGATTTGAGGGCCGAGCGCGCGCAAGCCGTCCGCTTTGGCCGCAGTATCCCGTCGCGGCACAACACGAGCGCGCCCGATCTCGCGTTTCACGCTTTCAAGATCCTGCCCGCTGTGGCAAAGGAGCGTTGACGGGCCGCCCCCGAGCGGCCGTCCGAACGGGCGAGAGGGCATTGCGATGCGGCAACGTGGCAGCGGCAGCGTACGACCACCGTCCCTGCTGCGCTGCCAGCGGATCGCGATTGCCGGCCTCGCCTTGGCGGTGTCGGCCTGCTCCGGCACGCCTTCGCCGCCGCTTGAGGACGTCTGCCAGTTCCGGGCTTGCGTTTGCACCGACACGAAAGCGGCTTTCTGGCAGAGTGGCGACCCGAAACCGCCCCTGTGGGCGGAGAGCGGGGCGCCCTATTGTCCGCCCGGGTACGCGCTGCGCCGCAGCGGGGAACCGTAATCGATTATCCGCCGTGGCTGCCGCGGCTGGTCGGGTTGCCGACCATCGCCAGAAACTCGCGCCTCGTCATCGGATCCTCGCGGAAGGCGCCCAGCATCTGGCTGGTCACCATCGTCACGCCGTCCTTGCGGACGCCGCGCGTGGTCATGCACTGGTGCGATGCCTCGATAACGACGGCCACGCCGCGCGGCTCAAGGACGCTCTCGATAGTGCCCGCGATCTGCGCGGTGAGCCGCTCCTGGATCTGCAGCCGCTGCGCATAGGCCTCTACCACGCGTGCGAGCTTCGAGATCCCCACCACCCGGTTGCGCGGCAGGTAGCCCACGTGCGCCTTGCCGATGATCGGTGCCAAGTGATGTTCGCAGTGGCTCACGAAATCGATGTCACGCAGGACGACCATTTCGTCATATCCGGCCGTTTCTTGAAACGTGCGCCTTAAGAGGAGGGCCGGATCCTCGCGGTAACCGGCGAACCATTCCTCGAACGCGCGGGCGAAGCGGGCGGGCGTCTCCTGCAGGCCCTCGCGCTCAGGATCGTCCCCCGCCCACCGCAAGAGGATTCGTACCGCGTCTTCGACCTCCCGCCGATCCGGGCGGTCGATGGCCGCGCCCTCGATCGGCGTCAGATGAGCGGCGGTGCGGACGTTCCCTGTTGGCGTCATGGTTCTTTCGTACCTCCATCCCGCGCGGGGGCGCGCTTCTCGCCGTGGACCCGCCCCCCTTTACAACTGTCCGTCATTTCGGCGACCGAAACTACCGACGAGTCTGGCTCGCGGAGCAATGCAGCGCGGCCGATGGTTCGAAGTGCCCGACCGCACGGTAGCGGGTGCGCGCGGATAACGCCATCGTCTCCAGTTCTGCGCCGCCGGACACCATGCTCTGTTTCAGCTTTTCGAGTGCGCTCACCTCAAGCTGGCGAACACGTTCGCGGGAAATATTGTGGCGGCCCGCCAGCTCGGAAAGGGTGAGCGGCGTTTCACGCAGCCGCCGTTCCCGAACGATGTCCTGTTCCCGCGATGGCAAGCGCGCCAAAGCCGCCGCCAGCAGCCGCCGGTGCTGTTCGCGCTGCTGGCTCTGCGCCAGCTGGGTCTCCTGGGACTCGCCGTCATCAACCAGCCAGTCCTGCAGTTCGCTGTCGCCGCCGTCGTGGACGGGGGCATTGAGGGAACGATCGGGTCCGCTGAGCCTTCGGTTCATGCTGATCACCTCGGCGGCCGACACGCGCAGCCGCTCGGCGATTTGCCGAACCGCTTCGTCCGAGAGGTCGCCCTCTTCGTAGGCCTGGATCTGGCCTTTAAGCCGCCGCAGGTTGAAAAAGAGCTTCTTCTGATTGGCGGTCGTGCCCAACCGCACCAGCGACCACGACTGCAGCACGTACTCCTGAATGGCGGCTCGGATCCACCACATCGCATAGGTAGCAAGCCGGAACCCGCGCGCCGGATCGAACCGCTCGACCGCCTGCATCAGGCCGATGTTGGCTTCCGAAATCAACTCGTCAGCCGGCAAGCCATAGCCGCGGTAGTTGCCGGCGATCTTTGCGGCCAGGCGCAAATGGCTGGTGACGAGGGCGTGCGCCGCATCGACGTCGTGCTCGTTCACCCAGCGCCAGGCAAGGCGCTGCTCCTCTGCGGCATCGAGCAGAGGAAAATCCCGAATCTGCCTGAGATAGCTCTTGAGTCCGGCGTCATCACCCAGCGGAACTGCGAATGACAGCGATTTCCGTAATGAACTCATCGGTCCCCATCGTCGGCCGTTGACCGTTCCGACTTCCTTCCAGCGTCGCATCGGCGCGAGTGCCGATCGATCGCATCCTTGGCGATGAATACGGCGAACACCGCGAAATGGATCCCTCCGCCCGCATAATTTCCTTCCGCGCGACTCAGTCTCTGGTGCGCACCCGGCTGCGGCCGCCGCGGACCGGGATGTTTTGTCCACTCATCCAGCCTGCGCCCCGCTGCCGGCACCAGAAGATCGAAACTGGAAGACTGTTGATGGAAACTGGCCTTTTTTGTTTCCACATGGCATACGCACGCCGCTTCGATACCGATGAATTCGTTCCCCGAGCCCCCGATTTCAGGAGACTGCCCCTGATAACTCCCCCGGCCATGACGCGCGGCGCGGCGCCAGTCGTTCGGATGGCCCGCCGGCGTGCGGTCTTTGCGGCGCTGGTTGGCGTCAGCATCTTGAGCCTCGTTGGCCTCATGACCGCAGTTCTTGCCGGCGATGGCCTCACGGTGACCGAAGTCGTGCTTCTGGTCCTGTTCGCCGCCAACACGCCCTGGCTCGTGATTGGCTTCTGGAACGCGGTGATCGGTTTCATCCTCACCCATGCGACCCGCGATCCTCTGCAGGTGGTAGCGCCGCTGGCGCCGGCAGCGGCAGACGGAACGCCGCTTGCGAGCCGGACCGCGATCGTGGTGCCGATCCGCAACGAGGATCCGCTGCCCAGCTATGCGCGCATCGCCGCCGAGATCGAAAGCCTCGAGGCGACCGGCGCCGCGTCGGCCTTCGCACTGTTCATCCTCAGCGATACCGATGAGCCTGCCGTTGCGGCCGCCGAGGAGGATCTGTTCGCCGATCTCAAGGCGAAGGCGGGGCACGCTGTGCCGCTGCACTACCGGCGCCGCTCACGCAACACCGGCTTCAAGGCCGGAAACCTGCGCGACTTCTGCGAAACGCACGGGCACGCGTTCGATTTCATGATCGTGCTCGACGCCGACAGCCTGATGACCGGCCGCCGCCTGGTCGAACTGGTGCGGACGATGGAGGCCAACCCATCGCTCGGCATCCTGCAGACGCTCGTCGTCGGCCTGCCGGCGTTGAGCCCGTTCGCGCGCATCTTCCAGTTCGGCATGCGCCACGGCATGCGCGTCTACACCATGGGCAGCGCCTGGTGGCAGGGCGATGCCGGGCCGTACTGGGGGCACAACGCCATCATCCGCTTGAGCCCGTTCATCGAGCACTGCCGGCTGCCGGCGCTGAAGGGCCAGCCGCCGTTCGGCGGTCCGGTCCTGAGCCACGACCAGCTGGAAGCGGCCCTGATGCGCCGCGCCGGCTACGCGGTGCGTGTGGTTCCTGTGGAGGACGGCAGCTTCGAGGAGAACCCGCCGACGCTGCCCGACTTCTTGAAGCGCGATCTACGCTGGTGCCAGGGCAATCTGCAATACGTGCAGTTGCTGGGCCGGCCTGGCTTCAACCCGATGGGGCGGCTGCAGCTGGTGCTGGCCATCCTCATGTACACTGCGGCGCCCTTGTGGCTCGGTTTCCTCCTCGTCGGCTTCGGCCAACTGCTGCTGATGCCGGCGGATCTTCCCGCGGGGGCCTCCGCGGCATCGGTGCCCCAAGCGAGCGGCATCAACATCGGCCTCGTCCTCTACGCCGCCGTCATGCTGATGGTGATGACGCCGAAGATCCTCGGCATTATCGATGTGCTTGCGGTCCGGCGCAGCCGCCTGGCCTACGGCGGCGCCGCGCGCGTCCTGATCGGCGCGTTGGTCGAGCTCGTGTTCGGCCTTCTCCTCAGCGCATCGGTGGCGGTGACGCACTCGATCTTCATCGCCGGACTGCTCATGGGAAAACAGATCACCTGGTCACCGCAGAAGCGGGCAAACCGCACGATACCCCTGCGCGAGGCGCTGCCGGGGCTGTGGCCGCAGCTCGTGCTCGGCATTGCCGCCAGCGCGCTCCTTCTCTGGAAGGCGCCGGCAATCATTCCGTGGGCGATCCCGATCCTGGCCGGCTGGCTGCTTGCGATCCCGTTCGCGTGCATGACGTCCTGGCAGGCGATCGGCGTGCGGCTGGCGCGCTGGGGCGTGTGCGCCGTGCCGGAGGAGCATGATCCGCCGCACGAGATCCAGCGCATGAATGCGATTGCCGCGGCGCTGCAGCGAACGCGCGCGACGGCTTCTGCTCCTGGCCGCGCGTCTGCGCCGCCAGCGAAGGCCGCCCAGATGGCCGAGCCCCGGTAGAGGCCGGCAGCGATGGACTGGCAACACTGGGAAGCGCTGGCGAGCCCGGACTTCGCCGCCCTTGACCCGGCGACGACGGTGGCCCTCCTGCCGATGGGTGCGGTCGAGCAGCACGGGCCGCACCTGCCGCTCGGCACCGACAGCCGGATCTGTGATGCGATCGTCGACGCGGCACTGGCGCGGTCCGGTGGTTCAGGCAAGGTCCTGCGGCTGCCGACACAGCGGATCGGCGTCAGCCCTGAGCACGCGAGCTTCGCCGGCACCTTGAGCCTGGAGCCGGAGCTGGCGCTGGCAATCGTGACCGCCATCGGCCGCGCCGTTGCCGCGACGCCGGTGCGCAAGTTGATCTTGTTCAACGCGCATGGCGGCCAGCCGCAGATCCTCGATCTCGCCGCACCGCGGCTGCGGCGTGAAACGGGGCTTCTGGTCGTGCGCGCCACCTACTTCCGTTTCGGCACGCCGCCCGGTCTGATCCCGGAAGCCGAGGCCCGCTACGGCCTGCACGGCGGCATGCTGGAAACGTCGCTGATGCTCGCGATCACGCCGGAGCTGGTGCGCGCCGAGCACTGCCGGCACTTCCCCTCGCGCGCGGCGGCACTCGAACAGGGAAGCGCGGTCTTCCGGGTCGAGGGCAGAACCGGCATCGGTTGGCTGGCGGAGGATCTCAATGCGCAAGGCGTCGTCGGTGACGCTGCAAGCGCCAGTGCCGAACTTGGCCGGCAGTTGCTGGAACATTACGCAGCTTCGCTTGCAACGCTGATCGCAGAAGTGCAGCGCCTCGACTGGCAACCAGCGGCCGGCCCGGAGCGGACGAGGTGAGCACCGCCGCTGACCGCACCTGGGTCCTCGATGCCTGCGAGGAGCCGTTGCGGTCGGCTTTGTATCAACCGCTGGTGGCGGCAATGGCGCGCGATGGTTTCGTCATTGCCCAGCTCGGCCAGAGCCTTGACGGCCGCATCGCCACCGAAGACGGCCACTCGCACTACATCAATGGCCCGGAAAGCCTCGACCACCTGCACCGGCTGCGGGCGCTGGTCGATGCGGTCATCGTCGGCGCCGGTACGGTCGCGCATGATGATCCGCAGCTCACCACCAGGCGCGTTCCGGGGCCGAACCCGGTGCGTGTCGTCATCGATCCTTCGCTACGGCTCGATCGCCACGCCCGCATCTTCGATCAGGCAGCGCCGACCCTGACGGTGATCGCCGAAAGGACCGTCCCGGATCCCACGATTGCACCGGAACAGCTCGTGGGTGTCGCCGCTGCCAAGGGTGGGTTGCCGCCGCCCTTGATCCTCGCGGCCTTGCAGCGGCGCGGTCTGCGCTCCTTCCTGGTCGAAGGCGGGGCAGCCACCGTCTCGGCCTTCATCGCTGCCAGCGTGGTCGACCGCCTGCAGCTGATGGTGGCACCGCTCATCCTCGGCTCGGGCCGGCCCGGCCTGCAGTTGCCGCGCATTGCCCGGGTGGACGAGGGGCTGCGGCCGCGCTTGAGCGTGCACCGCTTGGGCGACGACGTGCTGTTCGACTGCTGCCTGCGCTAGAAACCGTCCCTACCACAACGCCAGTACATCGCGGTGGCCGACGACGCATGCGAGGCCTGTCTTTCCCAGGGCCTCAAGCCGGCGCGCGTGCCAAGCGGCAATGGCGTCCGCTTCGCGGGGCGCGATTGCGCACGCGGCCTCGGCCCAGCCGGCGAGCAGCGCCTGCTGCAGGTCCGCCTCGGCGGGCGCCAACCGCCAGTCGCTCAAGGCCGTGAACACGTGGGCGCCGCTCAGCCGCGCTTGCCGGCACAGCCAATCGGCCGCAAGTGGCCCCAGGGCCGGACCGAAACCCTTGTCCGTACGCTGATGCTTGTTGACCAACCGGCGGACGACGGTATCGAAGGGGTCGGCGGCGCTAAGGGTCACCCGGCCGTCGTAGCTGAGAACCGCGAGCAGCGCCCGGCCTGGCCGCGCCAGTGCGGCCATGAGCCGCGCCGTCCAGCCGGGTGCGACGAGATCGAACAGCGCCGAGGCCGTCACCAGGTCGGCGTCCGCCAGCAGGTCGTCCAAGGGCGCGGCGGCGAGATCGACCGCGACCACGTCGAGCGCGCGGACGCGTCGGCAGCCGGCCCCGGAGCGGGCCGCAAGCGCGAGCAGGCCCGTATCGTGGTCGGCCAACAGCCAGCGCTGCGCTACCGGCAGCCGCGGCGCCAGGAAGCGCAGATTGCTCCCGGTCCCGCAGCCGAGGTCGACGATCGCGAGCGGCCGCCCGGTCACGCGCGTGCGTGCCAGCGCCCAGGCGGCCGTGCGCGCCGTGATCCGGGCCGAACGCGCGTGGGCATCGGCATCCGCCCTTAAGCTCAGCCAGTCGGCGGAGAACCCGCTCATGCCGCCGCGATCCCGGCCAGCGCCGCGATGAAATCGGCCTCCGCCGTGGCCCAGGTGCGGCGTGCCGCTGATGCCTTGAGTGCGCCTAGGCGCAGCCGGCGGCGGCGGTCTGGATCGCGGATCAATACTGCCAGCGCGCGGGCGAGCGGCTTCACCGCGCCGGGTGCAACGAATACGCCCGCCGTGGCCGGCACCACATCCGGTATCGCACCGGCCGGCGTGGTGAGGATCGGAAGGCCGTGCGCCATCGCCTCGGCAAGCGCAATGCCGTAGCCCTCCATCCGCGACGCCAGCGCGAAGATGTCCGCTTCCCGGTAGCCCTGCTCCAGGCGCAGCGGCGGGAGCGGGCCGGCGAAATGGACCCGTGCGCTCACGCCCAGGCTGCGGCTCAAACCGCGCAGGCGGCGGGCGAAGCGGCGGTCCCGCAACGGGCCGACCAGGGTGAGCTGCCAGGGGAGGCCGCGCACGCGGGCGAGCGCCTGCACCAGGACGTCCTGGCCCTTGCGCGGCACCAGGCTGCCGACGCTCAGGATCCGCACCGCGCCATCATCCTTGCGCCGCCGCAGCGCACCGGTCCCGACGGCACGGGTGATGCCCGGCGGCACGACCGCGATCCGCTCCGCCACGACGCCGAAGTCAGCCAGCCGCCGCGCGGTGGTGGCGCTGGTGACGATGACATGGCGGGTCCCCGCGAGCGCGCGACGTTCGCTTTCGAACAGCCGCGCCCGCTCTGGCGCTCTCAGCCCGCCTTCATCGCTCAAGGGATGATGGATCAGCGCGACGACGTGCAGACGGCCGTCTTGTAGCGCCGCGATGCGCTCATAGAGCGGCGCCAGCGCGAGGCCGTCAACGATCAGCCAACTGCCGGCCGGCAACGCCGCCAAGTCGTCATTCGCGCCGGCGATGACGGCCGGGGGCGGGAAGGGGAAGCAGTCGGGCAGGGTGATCAGCGAGGCGAGCAGTCCCGTTCGCCTGAGTGCACCGATCATCCGGCGGTCGTAGAGGAAGCCGCCGCTCACCGTTTCTGCCGGGCCGGGAAGGAGGAAATGAAACTGCCGCCGGCTCACGGAACGAGCGCGCCCTCGTACGAAGCCGAGGCGACATGGCTTTCGTGCAGCGTCACCTTGAGGTGGCTGAGCTTACGCCCTTCGTCGCCGAAGCGGCCGGTGGTGATCGCTTCGGCCATGCGCTCGAAGATCACCTTCGCCAGGTATTCGGTGGTGGTGTTGATACCGGCAAATGCTGGCTCGTCGTCGAGATTGCGATAGTTGAGTTGAGCCAGGATGCCTTTCAGCGTCTCCAGCGCGATGCCGATGTCGACGACGATGCCGTTGCCGTCGAGTTCCGGCCGCTCGAAGGTAACATCGACAACATAGGTGGCGCCGTGCAGCTTCTGCGCCGGGCCGAACACGGCACCTGAGAAACTGTGCGCAATCATGAAGTGGTCGCGGACTCTCACGGCGAACAACGGCGGTCTCCTCGATCGGTTGTCGTTCAGTAACGGATGCGGTGGCACAGCGCCGGCAGGCTGCCATCGGCAAGCCTGGCCATCGCCTGGGGTAGCTCTGCGAACGCGCTCTCGCCTGTTATAAGGCCATCGAGGCGGTCGTCTGCCAGCAGCGCCAGCGCCATCTCCAGCCGCTGGCGGTGGCTCAGGCGGGCGCGCTGGCGCGGCGAGACTGCTCCGACCTGGGAAGAGCGCAGCGTCAACCGCTTGGCATGGAAGCCTTCGCCGAGCGGCAGCGTGACCGGCGTGACGCCATACCAGCTCGCCTCGATAACCGTCGCCTCGAAATCGGCCAGGGCGAGCGCGGTTGCGAGCCCAGCCGGATTACCGCTCGCGTGAAAGACGACATCGAACAGATCCGCTGGCGGCGCGGTGCAGAATGTGAGCCCGAGCCCTGCTGCCGCGGCCTCTTTGCCAGCATCGGGATCGACGATCAGGCAACGCACGGCGGGGATCCGGCTTGCGAGGTGTGCAAGCATCAGGCCGACGACGCCGGCACCCAGCACGCACACGCGGTCGCCGGCCTGAACCTGGCCGTCCCACAGCGCGTTAAGCGCGGTTTCCATATTGGCGGCCAGGATCGCGCGGCTCGGCGGTACGGCACCTGGCACCGGCAGCGCTGCAGCGGCCGGAACGACGGCCCAGTCCTGATGCGGGTGCAGGACGAAAACGGTCGTTCCGCGCAAGCGCTCCGGCCCGTCCATCACTTCGCCGACCCACGAATAGCCGTACTTGACCGGCGCCGGGAACGCACCCTCCTGGAACGGGCAGCGCATCCGGGCGTGCTCGCTCACCGGCACCCGGTTGCGATAGACGAGCAGCTCGGTGCCGCGGCTGATGCCGCTGCAGAGCGCCTTGATCAGCAGGCTGTCCGCGCTCGGCAACGGCAGCTGCTGCTCCCTGATATCGGCCTGCTCCGGGCCGGTGACCCAGAACGCGCGGGCTGGCAGCGGCGGCATCGGCGGGCTTTCAGGTGGGGCGGGCATGTCGGATAGCCATCTCGGGCTGGCGTTGGCACGGGTGCGACTGATACCACATCGTCGCGGGCCTGCACCGCTTCTGCCGCGATCGGGCGGCAACTTCGAGCCGTGACGAGAGAGCGAGGCTTGAGACATGGAGACCGGCGCCAGCGCGATCGAGCGCCTTCGCACCGCCTACGGTGTCGCCCGTTCGCTCGCCATCTATTACGGCAAGCCATGGCGTGGCCGGGACATGGCGCGGTTCTATGGCCGTTTCCTCGCGCCCGGCGACTTGGCGTTCGATATCGGCGCCCATGTCGGCAACCGCATCCGCGCGTGGCGGCAGCTCAAGGCGCGCGTCGTCGCGGTCGAGCCGCAGCCGGCATTGCTGCCGGTCCTGCGCGCGCTCTATGGCCGTGATCCGGCAGTCGAGCTGGTGGCAGCCGCGATCGCGGCCGAGCCGGGGCAGGTTCGCCTCAATCTCAATCCCGCCAATCCGACGATTGCTTCCGCTTCGCAAGCGTTTCTCGCTGCCGCCGGATCGGCGCCGAGCTTTGCCGGCCAACAGTGGCGCGGCGTTTGCGAGGTCCCAGCGCTGACGCTCGACGCGCTGATCGCCCGCTTCGGTATGCCGCGCTTCATCAAGATCGACATCGAGGGGTTCGAGGAGGAGGCGCTCAAGGGCTTGTCGAGCGCTCCTTTCGCCTTGAGCGTTGAGTTCGTGCCGATGATGAAGGAGGTCGCGCAGGCCTGCATCGCCCGCTTGGCGGCCATGGCGCCCTACCGCTTCAACGCCACCTATGGCGATGGCACCACCTTCCTCCATCCCCAGCCGCTCGCGGCGGATGCAATCGCCGGCTGGATCGCGAGCCTCGGCGCCGACGGTCCGGCCGGCGATATTTTCGCCTGCCAGGACCCGGCGCTCCTAACCTCCGCCGCGGGCCAAATGTGAGGCCCATGGCAAACGCGCGCTACAGCATCGGCATCGATCTCGGCACGACCAACAGCGCGCTCGCCTTCGTGCCTTTGGATGGCGACGCGCCGACCGAGGTGCTGTCCATCCCGCAGTGGCTCTCGCCGACCGCCACCACTGAGGCCGCGACGCTGCCGTCGTTCCTGTACCTGCCCGAGGATGCAGGTGCGGCGGAGTTTGCGGGCGCGGGTGGCGAACGCGGGCAATGGATCGTCGGCGCGCTGGCGCGGCGGCGGGCGGCGGAAACGCCGGGGCGGGTGACCCATTCCGCCAAGTCCTGGCTGTGCCATCACGCCGCCGACCGGACCCGGCCGTTCCTGCCCTGGGGCTCGGACGAGATCGCGCCGGAGCACAAGATCTCCCCGGTCCGCGCACAGGCGCTGATCCTCAACGCCCTGATGCAGGCCTGGGACCGGCGCTTCGCCGCGGCAGGCGCCGATTTCCGCTTCGCGGCGCAGGCAGTCACCGTCACCGTCCCGGCGTCGTTCGATGTCGTGGCGCAACGGCTGACGCTCACGGCCGCCGCGGAAGCCGGCTATCCGGCCAGCGTGCGCCTTCTGGAGGAGCCACAGGCGGCGTTCTACCGCTGGCTGGAGGGCTACGACGCCGGCCGCGCGCTGTGGTCGCAGCTCGCGGGTGGCAACACGGAAACGCTCCACGTCCTAGTGGTTGACATTGGCGGCGGCACCTCGGACTTCAGCCTGTTCGCGCTGCAACGAGCGGCAACAGGAGGGGATGTTCCCGCGATCCGCCGCATCGCCGTCAGCGACCATATCCTCTTGGGCGGCGACAACATGGACCTGGCGCTGGCGCACGTGGTCGAGCCACGGTTGACGGCCGCCGGCGGCAAACTTGGTGCGGCGCAGTGGAATGCGCTTGTCGCCCGCTGCCGCGACCTCAAAGAGACGGTGCTGGCTAGTGAAGGCGAGCCGGACGAGAGCTTTTCGCTCGCAATCGCCGGTCGCGGCGCCGGTCTCATCGCCGGCGCGCTTTCGGCGCACCTCACCCGCGGTGAAATCACGGCCGCCGTGCTCGAAGGCTTCTTTCCCGCTTGCGATGCGGCCGAGCGGCCGCGCCGGGTCATGGGTGCGCTCAGGGAATGGGGGCTTCCCTTCGCCGCCGACAGCGCGATCACCCGTCACCTCGCGGAGTTTCTCGGCGGCCGCCCACCCGTCGACGCGTTGTTGTGCAACGGCGGCGCGCTCGCGCCTGCGTCCCTGCGGCGGCGCCTGGTCGACGAGATCGGCAAGTGGCAGGGCGGGCGGGCGCCGCTGTTGCTGGACAACGCCGAGCCGGACCTGGCCGTCGCCCGCGGTGCGGCGCGGTTCGGCAAGATCCTGCACCGCAAAGCCGATCGGATCGCCGCCGGCGCTGCGCGCGCCCTCTTTCTCGCCGCCCACAGGGTACCCACCGAGGCGAAGGAGCGCGCGAGCGTGCCGGCGCTGCTGTGCATCCTCCCCCAGGGTGCCGCCGCCGAGCAGCGGTTCGCGATTGCCGAGGCGGGCCTTGCGCTCAGGCTCAACCAGCCGGTCCGGTTCGAGGCCTATTCCTCGACCCGCCACGCCGATTGCGCGGCCGGCAGCATGATCGAGTGGAATCCGCGTGACTTCCATCGGCTGCCGCCGCTCGAAACCGTCGCCAAGGTCGCAGGCGCCGCCGCGCGCACGCTGCCGGTGACGCTTGAGAGCCGGGTGACCGAACTTGGGCTCCTGCAGGTAACCTGCCGCAGTGCGGAGCCTCAACTCGCGCAGTCATGGCCGCTCGAATTCAACCTGCGACCCTTGGAGCAGGCGGGGGAGGGGGAGGCGGCCCCGGTTGCCGGCGCGGCGGGGCCCACGATCGGTATTCCGCCGGCGGCGCTGGCGGCGGCGCGCGAGCGCATCAAGGCAAGCTTCGGAGCACCCGGCGGTCGCCGCGAGAAGGTGACGGCAACGCGGCTCCTGACGGGCCTGGAGAAGGCCGTGGGCCTGCCGAAGGGGCAGTGGAGCGCCGGCCTGATCCGCGCCCTGTGGCCGGCGCTGGAGGCGCGCATGGCTGCCCGCGCAACCTCGGTCGAGCATGAGGAGACGTGGCTGATCCTGGCCGGCTTCCTGCTGCGCCCTGGTTTTGGTGTAGCGCTCGATGAAGCGCGGATTGACGCCCTGTGGCGGCTGCGGACGGCTGGCCTCTGCTTTCCCGGCAAGCGCATCGCGCTGCAGGTGTACATCTTGTGGCGGCGGGTCGCGGGCGGCTTGTCGCACGAGCGGCAGGAGCAGATCCTGGCCGGCGAGATCGAGAAAATCCGCCGTCAGGCGCCGCCGCCAGAACTGGTCCGGCTCGCAGGCGCGCTCGAACGCGTGAATCCGGCGCTGAAGGCGGAACTGATCGGCCGCTTCCTCGATACCGCGCGGGCGCTCATGACGGAGGGCAAGGCTGCCGAGCCCTGGCTCAGTGCGCTCGGCCTGCTGCTCAACCGCACCCCGCTTTACGCCGGGCCGGAAACCGTGGTGGCGCCGGAGTTGGTCGAGCAGACGTTTGACGCCTTGCGGCCCTTCGATTGGGCCGAGCCGGCTATGGCCGAACTTTCGACGCTGTTCCTGCGGGCGGCGCGTGCAGTCGAGAACCGCAGCCTCGATGTGCCGAAAGCGCTGCGGCTCAAGATCGCCCGCAAGCTGGAGCAATCCGGCGTCGCGCCGTTGCGGACGGCAAAGCTGAAGGAAGTCATCCCGCTCGATCGGGCCGAACGCCAGGGCCTTTACGGCGAGGCGCTGCCTCCCGGCCTGCTCTTGCGCGATCCCGAGGCGTGAAGCCGGCTTGCAGTTTGAAAGCAGCCCCGGTTCGCGTGCCTTACCGACCGGGAGGCTGCTGGTCCTCGGCGACGTTCGCCCACCAGATCCATCCGGTGGCCTTGTCGCTGCGCACGAGGAAGTAGCCCAGCACAGCCTTCTCTTCCATCCGGTGGACCCGCTCCCCCGCTGTAAGGTGGGCGATCAGGGGCGCGTTGACGCTGGGTTCGGCGCGCATGTTGCTGCCGCGGGTGACAACCATCGGCAGCCCGCCGTTGGTCTGCGGCGGGGCCTCGGCAGCCGCTGCCGGTTCAGGGGGGGGCGCCGAGGCGGTCGAGGGTTCGCTGCCTGGAGGAGATGCCGATGCCAGCGCTTCCGGCGTGGCACGGCCAGCCCCGCCTGCGTTCGGCGCGGCTTTCTGTGCCGCCGCTGCGTCACTTGGCTGCAGGCTCGGCGCCGCCTCGGCAGGTGGTTTCGCACCCGGCGGCATCGCCAGCTCGACGACAACGGGTGCCGAAGCCTGCTTCCCGCCGCTCATCATTGCGACCAGGACCGCTGCGGCAATGCCGGCGCCAAGGATCAGGATCGGACGCCCACCCCGCATCAGGAAGGCTGCCCCAGGCCTGTCGTGAGCATTGCACCCATCCGATTACCCCTGCTTGCCCGTTCGAAGGGGCAATGTCTCACCCCATCAAAACGGAATGTCGTCATCGAGGCCGGCCGGCGCGCCGCCACTGCGCGGCTCCGCTGAAGGTGCGTGGCTGCCGTAGTCCGGTTCGGCAGCGGCGCCGTAGCCGGTCTCGCCGCGGCCGTCCAGCAACGTTAGCTCGCCGCGGAAGCGGCCCAGCACAACTTCGGTCGTATATTTCTCCTGGCCATCGTTACCTGTCCACTTGCGTGTCTGCAAGGCCCCTTCGAGGTATACCTTGGAGCCTTTTTTCAGGTACCGTTGCGCAATGTCCGCCAGTCGATCGTTGAAGATAACGACCCGATGCCACTCGGTCCGCTCCTTCGATTCGCCGCTCTGCTTGTCCTTCCAGCGTTCCGAGGTCGCGACCGAGAAGTTAACGACCTTGCTGTTGTCCTGCAGAAAGCGCACCTCCGGATCGCGCCCGAGATTGCCGACGAGAATGACCTTGTTGACCGACCCAGCCATGGCTATCGCCATCCCTTCCCTGTGTGAGCCGCGAACCTTACACGCTCCATCTGGCCGTTCGCTACCCGCTTGTGCGCGCGGGTGGCAGCAGGAGCCAGGTACAGCGCCGCCGTCCGGCGTGGCTTGGCTACAGCGCGCAGCGGCACGATATGCGTAAGCACATAAGGAACGGGACGCCGGGCCGAGCCTGAGAACGCCATGCAACAGCTCATCATCCGCGGCGCGCGCGAGCACAACCTCCGCAACGTCGACGTCGAGATCCCGCGCGACAGCCTGACCGTCATCACCGGTCTGTCGGGCTCAGGCAAGTCGTCGTTGGCGTTTGATACCATCTATGCCGAGGGGCAGCGGCGCTACGTCGAATCATTGTCGGCTTACGCGCGCCAGTTCCTGGAATTGATGCAGAAACCGGACGTCGATTCGATCGAGGGCCTGTCGCCCGCGATCTCGATCGAGCAGAAGACGACATCGCGCAACCCGCGCTCGACCGTCGCCACCGTCACCGAGATCTACGATTACATGCGCCTTCTTTGGGCGCGCGTCGGCGTCCCGCATTCGCCCGCGACCGGCCTGCCGATCGAAAGCCAGACCGTGAGCCAGATGGTCGACAAGATCATCGAGCTGCCCGAAGGGACCCGGCTCCTGCTGCTGGCGCCAATCGCCCGCGGCCGCAAGGGCGAGTATCGCAAGGAGCTGCAGGACCTGCAAAAGCGCGGCTTCCAGCGGGTCAAGGTCGACGGCACGCTGTACGAGATCGATCAGGTGCCGGCGCTCAACAAGCGTCTCAAGCACACCATCGAGGCCGTCATCGACCGTGTCGTCGTCCGCGAAGGCCTCGCCACCCGGCTTGCCGACAGCGTCGAGACCGGCTTGGGGCTAAGCGACGGCTTGCTCTACGCCGAGAACGCCGATACCGGCGACCGGCTGACGTTTTCCGCCAAGTTCGCTTGCCCGGTGTCCGGCTTCACGATTCCGGAGATCGAGCCTCGGCTGTTCTCCTTCAACAGCCCGTTCGGCGCCTGCCCGGCCTGCGACGGCCTCGGCACCGAGATGTTCTTCGATCCCGGCCTGGTGGTCCCCAACGATCGGCTCTCACTGGCCGATGGCGCGATCGCTCCGTGGGCCAACAGCACGTCGCGCTACTACCGGCAGACTTTGGAAGCGCTCGCCCAGCATTTCGGCTTCGAGCTCGATACGCCGTTCAGGAAGCTGGCGGAGAAAATCCGCCACACCATCCTCTACGGCTCCGGCGGCGAGGCGGTCGCCTTTCAGTATGAGGACGGGGTGCGATCGTACGAGATTGCCAAGTCGTTCGAGGGCGTCATCCCGAACATGGAGCGGCGCTGGAAGGAGACCGACTCGGCCTGGGTGCGTGACGAACTCGCCCGCTTCCAGACCATCACCCAGTGCGAAACCTGCGCCGGCAAGCGCCTGAAGCCGGAAGCGCTCGCGGTCAAGATCGCCGGCCGCGACATCAGCGAGGTCAGCGATCTATCGATCGAGGCAGCGGAGCAATGGTTCGGCGCGCTGGAGGGGGGCTTGAAGCCACAGCAGCGCGATATCGCGCGCCGCATCCTGCGCGAGATCAACGAGCGGCTGCACTTTCTCAAGAACGTCGGCCTGGGCTACCTCACCTTGTCGCGGGCGTCGGGCACCCTTTCGGGCGGCGAGAGCCAGCGCATCCGGCTTGCCTCGCAGATCGGCTCCGGCCTGACCGGCGTCCTGTATGTCCTGGATGAACCCTCGATCGGCCTGCACCAGCGCGACAACGACCGCCTGCTGGCGGCGCTCAAGCGGCTGCGCGATCTCGGCAACACGGTGATCGTGGTTGAACACGACGAGGACGCGATCCGAAGCGCCGATTACCTGATCGACATGGGACCGGGCGCGGGAGTCCACGGCGGCCAGGTCGTCGCCCGCGGGACGCCGGAACAGGTGATGGCGAACCCCAACAGCCTGACCGGCCAGTATCTCGCCGGCGTCCGCCAGATCCCGCTGCCGCGATCCAGGCGTACCGCCACGGCCGGGCAAATGCTGCGCGTGATCGGTGCGCGCGCCAATAACCTGCAAGGGATCAGCGTCGATTTTCCGCTCGGGCTGTTCACCTGCGTCACCGGCGTTTCCGGCGGCGGCAAGTCGAGCCTGGTCATCGACACGCTCTATCGCGCGCTGGCGCGCCGCCTCAACAGTGCCCGCGAGGTCCCCGGCGCGCATGAGCGGATCGAGGGCATCGAGCGCCTCGACAAGGTGGTCGATATCGATCAGTCGCCGATCGGCCGCACGCCGCGCTCCAATCCCGCCACCTACACCGGTGCGTTTACGCCGATCCGCGACTGGTTCGCCGAGCTGCCGGAAGCGAAGACGCGCGGCTACCGCCCCGGCCGCTTCTCCTTCAACGTCAAGGGCGGCCGATGCGAGGCCTGCCAGGGCGACGGCGTCATCAAGATCGAGATGCACTTCCTTCCCGACGTCTACGTCGAGTGCGATACCTGCAAGGGCAAGCGCTATAACCGGGAAACGCTGGAGATCATGTTCCGCGGCAAGTCGATCGCCGATGTTCTCGATATGACGGTCGAGGAAGCGGTCGAATTCTTCAAGGCGGTTCCGGCGATCCGCGACAAGCTGCAGACGCTGGCGCGCGTCGGTTTGGGCTACATTCACTTGGGCCAGCAGGCGACGACGCTGTCCGGCGGCGAAGCGCAGCGGGTCAAGCTGGCGAAGGAGCTGTCCCGCCGGGCGACCGGCAAGACCGTCTACATCCTCGATGAGCCGACGACGGGGTTGCACTTCGAGGATGTCAGCCGCCTCCTGGAAGTCCTGCAGGCGCTGGTCGAGCAGGGCAACACGGTCATCGTCATCGAGCACAACCTTGAAGTCATCAAGACAGCCGACTGGATCATCGATCTCGGGCCCGACGGCGGCGACAAGGGAGGCCGAGTGGTGACTTGCGGCAGCCCGGAAGCGGTCGCCCAAGTGGCGGAGAGCCATACCGGCCAATACCTCGCCCTCTCCCTCGGCAGTGCGCGCCGGCGCATGACGGCTTGAGGCGGTGCCCGACGATGCCTGAACCCTGCCCCGGCATGGCCGTCCACATCATCGGCGGCGGCCTCGCTGGCAGTGAGGCTGCCTGGCAGCTGGTGCGGCAGGGGATCCCCGTCGTCCTGCACGAGATGCGCCCGCTCAAGTCAACGCCGGCGCACCAGACCGGCCAACTGGCCGAACTCGTCTGCTCCAATTCCTTTCGCTCCGACGATGCCGAGGCGAGCGCGATCGGCCTCCTGCACGCGGAGATGCGCACGCTCGGCTCCCTGGTTCTGCAGGCTGCCGATGCGTCGCGCGTTCCGGCCGGCGCCGCCCTGGCGGTCGACCGGGGGTTGTTCAGCACGCGGATCGAGCAAGCCCTCCTTAACCACCCGCTGCTAACCCTCGAACGGGAGGAGGTGAGCGAACTGCCGCCCGCCGCCTGGCCGCACGTCATCCTCGCCACCGGGCCGCTGACCGCACCTTCGCTTGCAGCCTCCTTGCAAGCCGTCACAGGCGAGGATGCGCTTGCCTTTTTCGATGCGATCGCGCCCATCGTGAGCCGCGAAAGCATCGATTTCTCGATCGCCTGGTTCCAGTCCCGATACGACAAGGGTGAGGGCCAGGACTACATCAACTGCCCCTTGAGCCGTCCCCAATACGAGGCGTTCGTCGAAGCGCTGCGGGCGGCGGATACGGTTGCGTTCCATGACTGGGAGCGCGACACGCCCTATTTCGAGGGCTGCCTGCCGATCGAGGTGATGGCGGCGCGTGGCCTCGACACGCTCGCTTATGGGCCGATGAAGCCGGTTGGCTTGCGCAATCCGCATGATGGCGGCCGCCGGCCATACGCGGTGGTGCAGTTGCGCCAAGACAACGCGCAAGGCACCCTTTACAACATCGTCGGCTTCCAGACCAAGATGCGGCACGCCGAGCAGGTTCGCCTGTTCCGTACCATTCCCGGCCTGGCGAACGCCGAGTTCGTCCGCTTGGGCGGCATTCACCGCAATACCTTCGTGAACAGCCCGCGCGTCCTCGACTCGACGCTGCGGCTATCGACCCGGCCGCAGGTCCGCCTGGCCGGCCAGATCACCGGCTGCGAAGGCTATGTCGAGAGCGCTGCGATCGGGCTTCTGGCGGGGCTGTTTACGGCTGCGGACATCAGCGGGCGCGCGATTCTGCCGCCGCCCGCGACGACGGCGCTCGGTGCCCTTCTGCGGCACATCGTCGCCGATGCCGTGGCCGAGGTGTTTCAGCCGATGAACGTCAACTTCGGCCTGTTCCCGCCGCTTTCGAGCGAAGGAACCGCGAAGCGTGCGCCCGCCGGCAAGGAACGCAAACGGCTCCTCGCCGCGCGCGCCCGTGCCGACCTCGCGATCTGGTCGCGGGGCCAGATCGTTGGCGGGACAACTGTCGCCGGTTAACTGGTCTCGCAGGAACTGAAGCCGTGACGGACGGGGATCCACGGCTTGTCAACCAGCTTGGGAAAGCTCTCCGGCGCCGTATCGAACGCCTCGTAAAAGATATCCCAGGTGAAATAGCAGTAGCCGTGGCCGATGTTCTGGCTGCGCTTGGACGCGTCGTTGGCCAGATTGGTCACGAACTCGTTGAGCTTGTCGGTTCCCTTGGCGCCGTGAATGCGGTTGAACAAGCTGATGAGGTGGCTGCCTTGTTCCTGCAGCTGCGGCTGAAAGCTCGCCACGAACTGGTTGTACTGCTCGCCTTGGCCGCAGCTAAGCGCGCCGATAAGCAGTTCCGTCTGCAGCACGCGCGTGTCGAGCGCGAGCTTCTCGCTATTGGTAACACAAGCGCGGGGTTTCGCCGCCTTGACCGCGGCGGCGCCGGCGGGAGCGGCGATCGCAGTGGCGCAGACAAGGGCGAGAACGCCGAATGTGGCACGACGAAGCATGTAAACCACCCACTTGAAGCCATGACCGGGAACGCGGCGCAACGCTGCACGCTTGTGCTATTACGCTTGCGCCCTTGCAAGCATGCCGCGCCGGCATTGCTTGCAAAGTGACAGCATTCTTAGCGTACACCCCATTAAGCGACGGTGAACGCCAAGCCGTCCGTACGCAACGCGCCGCGAACACTGTTGATTACCACGTCGCACGGCCGAATTCCATGGCTTGGCGCAATACCTCGCCAAGGCTTGCCGCGGCCAACTTGCCGTTGTGGCGAAACCGCTGCAGCGGCTCGAAATTTTGCATCCTGAAGCGCGGCCGTCCCTGGACAATGTGCGTCCTGGGCGATACCGTCCGCCGCCTCTGGGGCTTCGATCATCGTGGAGAATCGGCGAGTGATGAGGGCAACCGCACGCACCGCCCGGCACGAGGGCATCTCTTCCGGATGGAGCGCTCGGTTGCGGTACGCCAGCGCCGCACTTGTTGTCGCTGCTGTCATGGGCACAGGCTTGGCGGGCGGCCTCCCATTCTTCGTTGGACCGGCCGCCGCCGCCGAGGAAACCGCCGCCAGGGCGACCCAGCAGCTGTTCGAAGCGGTCCACAGCAACGACCTCGCCGCGGCCAGGGCCAGCGTTGCCGCCGGTGCCGACCTGGAGGCGATGGATCGTTGGGGCCTCACGGCGCTCGAACTTGCAATCGACAAGGGCTACTACGAGATTGCGCATTTTCTCGCCGCCGCGCGCAGCTCCCGCCGCCCCGGACGGCAGAACCCGTCCGCACCGGCTGAGGCCGGTCGCTCCGCGCTTCCAGCCAGGAGTTCCTGACGCCAGCGGTTGTTTGCTGGTTCAATAGCGGCCGCGGGCGTGGTTTGCGGCGGCCGCGATCATGCGCAGGGGCGCCCTTCGGGCCGGCCGAACGGCGAAGGGATCGTGCCCAGCCCGCTTCAGATCATTGAGATGCCCTTGCGCGTACGTGGCCCACAGCAGCACCGGCAGCGCCTGCTTTGAAACCTCCGTCCGCCGGCGGCGTGCCGCCGCCAAGTGCTCGCGTGCCGTTGCTGCCACCATACTGACGGCTGCGCGCAGCTGCGGGCGCGCCGATGCGCGGAGCGGATCCGTGTCCGTGAGTGCGGCGGCCTGTGCAACCGCCTGCGGTAATGCAAGCGTTTGTGCCCGCGCATCCGCAGGCAGCGCCCGCAGGAGGGCTGCGAGCGCCCAACCGATGCTGACGTCGCACGCCGCGAGACGCTCGGTGCTGCCATCGCAGGTGAGTACCGTCAGCGCCAGGGTGGCGATGGGAGTGGTCGTTTCCTGCACGTGGCTGATCAGTGCCGCGATGTCTGGCACGGCTTCGCTGGCGATTTCCCGTTCGCGCGCAGTCAGCAGCGGTGCGAACGCGTCGTGCGGGAGGTTGTGGCGACCGATTGCCGTGGTCAACGCCGACACCACCGGATGGTCGGGTCCGCGTCCGGCGTAGATCGCCCCGATCGCATCCCGCCACCACTGCACCCGCATGAAGCCCACCAGCGGCTCGCGCGTGCGGCTGTGAATTCGGGACAGCTCCAGATCGAGCGCATAGAGTGCCGCCAGGGCCGCGCGCGTCTCGGCCGGTGCAAAAAGGGTACACAGGAACCGTTCCTTGTCGAAGGAGCGGACCTGTTCGATGCAATAGGCAGCCGCAGCGTCGATCGGCGCTTCAGAGTTGCGGCTGCCTGTACTAAACAGAGGCATCGATCCACACCCGGCCCGCGGCGCCGCTCGGGGAACGACCATGCGACGCAGAGCCGATCCGGATTTCTCCCTGATGCCGTGGCTGTTTCCGGCGCGGCTGCGCTCGCATGTCACCGCGTTTGGCCGGTTTGTGCGCCTTGCCCACGGGATTGCTTACAACGCCTTCATCAGCCACGAGGAACGCCTGCGTCTGCTGGCAGCGCTCGATTTGGCGATCGCCAGCGATGATGCCGAACCGCCGGAACTTCCGGGCGCAGAGGCAATCTGCGCCGCGCTGCGTGCGAGCCTGCGCACGAGCGGGGTCGCCGATACCCATGTGCGCCACATCCTGCA
>JADHED010000281.1_pt1 | contig 69005 bp, 65 predicted proteins | sample 8952041 | NCBI WGS metagenome assembly JADHED01 (sample SAMN16124423, study PRJNA663239) | bioreactor sludge metagenome | isolation source: sludge (control) | place: India:Bengaluru | collected 2018-09-08 | reverse complement strand
CCATCGCCTGGCAACTGGCAATGATCGTCGCCATGCTGTTCCGCGTGGAAGGCATCACCTACCTGCTCGCCCTGCCATTCGTCCTGCTACTGAACAAGCCCCTGCCATGGAGCGCACGCGGCTTCTCTCTATTGAAAGCGCACTGCATCAATTTGTCAGCCGGAGTGACGATTGCCGGCTATTTGCTGTTCAAGGGTTTGTCCGTATCGCATCTCGGCCGGTTACAGGAAATCTTCACAACCAACCTGCTGGAAGAACTGACTTATAGATTGATAGTGCGCGCCGATATCATGGCCGACAAGGTGCTCGGCAATTACCTCGATGATTTTGCCGTTGAAGGTCTGATACTCACGTTCCTCTTCATTATGCTGGCCAAGACCATTTCGTCTGCTGGCTGGATTACCGTCGGCCTTGCTGCTTATGCCGGCAGACTGCGCCAGCGATTGATCGATCACGATACCTGGAAGATATTGGCCGCCGTGATAATCATCGCGCTGGCCGACATGTTCCTGATCATTCTCAAGGTGTTCGTGTTGTCGGGGCGCTACGTCGTGCCTTTGACGCTGATTCTGATCCTGCTGGCTGCGTTCGGCTTGAGGCAACTGGCGGGACAAATGAGCAGCACTGATCGCAGCCGTCGCTACAAATGGCTGGTCGCGGGTCTACTCGTGATTCTGGTGCTCGGCATGGTCAAAAATGTGCTGCCCAAGCGGGAGGGCTACCATTACGAGCTCGAAGCCGTGGCCTGGCTAAAGCAACACAACTTGCAGGACCTGCCTACTTATTATGAAACGCCTAGATTGCGCTATTACGCGGGAGAGGAATTCATCGGTTTAGGTCCTGACTTGAACTGGTCTCATCTGCAGGCCCTGATCGAGAAGAATCAAGTAGAAGATTACGAATACGTGCTGGTGAGTACGAACAAGGATGACCCGGAACGGGACGCGTTCCTTGAAGAACGGCTACAGAGCCATGTAAAGGTAGCTGAATTCAAGGCGGTTAAGGGCAAGAAGGCGATTTTGATCTATCAGCGCCGCTAATCCAAGAAGTTTCCAAGGCATCAGCCTTGCCGTAACAGATCAAATTCTCATATTATCCAGCAATGCAGAAACGCGTTTCTGCCAGGTAAATTCCTTCAGATATCTTTCATGCCCGCGCTTGGCGATGGCCAAGCGTTTTTCCGGATTTTCAAGGTAATAACGCACTTTTTCCGCCAGTTCCGCACTACCACTGAATGTTTCGATCTCTACGCCCACTTCGAACAATTCTGCCAGTTCATCGCAATGGTCGGTCAACAAAAACTTTCCGGCAGCCAATGCTTCGAAAATACGCAGATTGATGCCGGTTTCCGCCGCATAAAAAGGCCCGCGGGTAATGTTGAGGATGATTTTCGATTCTGCCATCAATCGATGTAAATCTGCCCCCCAAACCGGGTGATCGACAACACCGGCTCTCAAGGTCTCGGAGATCAGGGGATAATTGCGCTCCCAGCGGTCACCGAAAACAGATACATCGCCGGCAATGCTTTCCAGCAGCAGGATGCGCCGCAGATCCCCACTACCGACGAACAGCACATCACGATGCTCCTCAACGTTTGTGGGCATATCGATCATCGATGCGCCGAAAGGCAAGTAATGTGCATTCAGGCCCTTGGTGCGACGGAAGAAGTTCGTCGTTACCCTGGAAAACGAGAAAACGCTATCGTAGACAGCAAGTTCCTTCTCCAGGAAAAAGATGAACTCTCGTCTTTTTGAATACAGATTACAGCTATCCGTATCGTACAAATACAAACCGCACTCGAATTGATCGGCCAGTTTTTTCAGCCAGCGCGGCTCGATGAACTTGTAAATGAATCCGATGACCAGTATCGCCTGCGGACGCTCATTTTTCAGTATGTCGCTGATGACATCGGGATGCACCTTGGGCAAATGTACGAATTCATCCATGCCATCCCATTTGTTCAACAATTTTGAAACACCGGCACGCAGACCATAGAGCGGAATACGATCCAAGTCGGCGCAATCGTAATGGCTGGCCTCGATGCCTAACGCCTCGAACGCCTGCCGCATTTCCCTGCCCAACGGCACGCCGCCGATCCCGTCGAGGATCAGCAACCGACCCTTGAATCTGCTGTCCGACTGATTAGTCTGCATGGACCTCCCGCAAATGTTTGAGTATGCGCTTTGGGTGAATAAATGGACGCCAGATGGTCTTGCCGATCCAGGGTAAGGTCATCATTGGCGTGACTACAGCAGTCCTGCCCCAGCCCGGCCGCCAGTGATAATACGGATTTCGCTTGCGGTAAATAGTGACGACCGGCACGCCAAGGAAAGCAGCCAGATGCCCGTTGCCGGAGTCGTTGGCGACAAGCGCACCTGACTCGTAAATATAATCAGCCAATTCTCCGATATTCTTGAACAAGGGAACCTCGAATTCATTATTTGCTCGTTCGACCCATATGGCATGATTGGCGGGCGACACCACGATCACGGGGGAATATCCCTCCCTGCTCAATAATCTGCATAACTGCAGGAATCCGGATGGCGACCAGTCTTTCTTCTCCGGCCAGGCTGAATCCGGACTGATAACGATGCGCTTCAAATGGCGCCGATATTGGAGTCGTGGCGGCACAGTCAAAGTGACATCTCTAACGACATGCTTTAGCCCCATTTTTTTTCGCATGTATTCCAATGCAATATCAACCACATTCTCAGATTTGAACCGCCTGTAGCGGATGGCACCACCGCATCGCGCAAGGTCACCGAGTTGCTCGACCACTTCCAAAGGGAGTTTGTCCTTGAGTCGCTGAGTGTGATCGTATTTCCAACTATCAGGCGCCCTTTGACAGATAAGAACCCACTTTTGCCTGATTTTTTTCAGGACCTCATCAGTCAGGGTTTCCCGCAAAAATTGTGGCGGGCTGACAATCGCAAGATCGTACTTTTCCAGTTCACCATCCAATGCGGTCGGCGACGGCAATGGCAAAATCTGCAGTTGAGGCATCCATGCCCGGATCTGGTAGGCGACATTACTGTAAAGAAAAATATCAAAACCGTTCAGACGAAGATTCTCCGCTATCAATACATACAGCAGGGAATCCCCGAGCGAGTCAAAAGAAACCATGCCTATCCTGGCTTTTCGCATATCCGTATATCTTCTTACCGCTTCTTTAATCAACTCAGGTCTTGGCAGCCAAGAGCCGGGCTACAAATGGCAGATGCATGAACCTCGATTGCACGGCATGGTCGGTGAAACGCTCGACCAAACGTTGCTGCATGAGCAAGGGATCCCATGCACTGCCACATCTGGCAGACTCCAACAACCTGTCTGCTAATGCACTGGCATCGGACAAGGCAAATAACGAGCCGACCCCCTGCACCACCTCAGCACCACCGCCGCTATCGCTGCAGATGATAGGCAAACCGGCCGCCATCGCTTCCAGCAGGACCATGCCAAAAGGTTCATGATCGGAGGTCAGTGCGAAGACATCGAACGCGCGAAAGTATCTGCGTCCATTCGGTACCTGCCCGGCAAAGCGTACCTTGTCCACGACACCCAGTTCGGCGGCGAGGTTCTTCAGGGCCAGCTCCAGCGGACCGGAACCCATGATCAGCAACAAGCTGTTCCCCGGCAGTTGCGGCAATGCCTTGGCAAAGCCACGGATCAGGGTGGCCTGATCCTTGTCGTGATGCAGGCGTCCGACGTTAGCGACCACCCAGGCATCGGCCGGCAAACCAAGTCGCTGGCGCGCCTCCTGCCGATCCAGCAGTTCGGCCTGTACCGCTTCAACGTCGATCCGGTTGTACAGCGTTTCGATCTGTTCATGCGGCCAATGCGGCAACCTTGCACGCATCTCGTCGCGTACCGCATTGGAAACGCCCAGCAGCAGCAGGCGTTTGCGGAACAGGTTAACCAGGAGTCGCCGACCATAGCGGTCAAAGTCACCGAAGTTGTGACGCACGCTGATCACCGGCAGCCGTGTGGCCAGCAGGGCGACATAGGTCGGCTTGGCCCGGTGCGCGATACAAAAACGATATTCCTTTTCCGCCGCGATTTGCCGGATCCTTCTGATGGCGTCCAGTTTCAGCCCTCCGACATCGCGGCTTTTGTAGCCGAGAAAGATCACCTCGTCCGAGGCCGTTGCCCGCGCCACTTCGTCATCTGGCTCGCCGGTCAGGTAAACCGTGGTGACCTTGATGCCGGTGCCCTTGAACAGCGCGGCATACTGGCGCGAACAATCGAGGAACGGCGGATAGTAGCAATGGCTGATCTGCAGGACATTCACGGCCGCGCTCCCTCCTGGCGGCATTCCCATTGCCAGGCGTGGCGGACGATGGTCGCCAGTTCGGTATGCGCGGGGTTCCAGTGCAGGATGGTCTGTGCGCGTGTCGCATCGGCGATCAGCCTGGCCGGATCCCCCGAGCGCCGCGGCGCCAACTCGAACGGCACGGGCTTGCCGCTCACGTCTGCGACCGTATCGAGCACCTGCCTGACGCTGTAACCGGCGCCGTTACCGAGGTTGAACGCAGTCGGTTCTCCGCCGTTTTTCATGTACTGCATGGCCTGCAGGTGCGCGGCGCACAAGTCCTCGACATGAATATAATCGCGGATGCAGGTGCCGTCCGGCGTGTCGTAATCGTCACCGAACAGCTTCAGCGGAGGCAACTTGCCCAGCGCCGCTTTCAAGGCCAACGGAATCAGGTGCGTCTCCGGCTCGTGGCACTCGCCCAAGCGCCCCCGCGCATCGGCACCGGCAGCATTGAAATAACGCAAGGCGACATAGCGCAGGCCGTGTGCACGGTAGAAGTCGGCCAGCATCATTTCCACCATCAGTTTGGATGCGCCGTAGGGGTTGACCGGCACGCGCGGGTGCCGCTCGTCGATCGGCGTATAGGCCGGTTCGCCATAGACCGCTGCGGTCGAGGAAAACACGAGGTAATCGACGCCATGGTCGCGCATTGCCTCTAAAAGCGTCAGCGTGGCGAAACTGTTGGAACGGTAGTATTTGCCGGGCTGGCTGACAGATTCACCGACGAGGATACGGGAGGCGAAATGAAAGACACCGTCAAATCTGTGTTCAGTGAACAGTCGGTCGAGAAAGTCTCGGTCGGAAAAATCATGCACAATCAAATCGCCGCCAAGCACGGCGTCACGGTGACCGCTCGACAGATCGTCGACCACGGTGACACGGTGCCCCTCTTCGAGCAGCAATGCGACCATATGCGAACCGATGTAGCCCGCGCCGCCCGTCACCAGATAATGCATGATAGTTCGTTTCTCCTCGTGGCTATCTGGCATGCACGCCGGATGCAGGCCTGTTTTCCAGCATCATAGTCAATATTGCCAACAGGGTCATCCTGCCGTGAACACCGAGATTCTCTGCAGATGCCGGCGCAAGCGACTCTCGCATGCGGGGTGCAATCCCGCGTGGGCGAAATACGCCGCTTCGATGCATTGCCAGCTTGCCTCGCCCAGCTGCCGTATCTGATCGGGATAGCGGTGCAAATGCGTAAAACTCCTGCAGCGGGTCGTGCACCATAGCGACCATGGATAGATGCTCATGTCGGCAATGTCGATCAGACCGAGCCTGCCGTCCGTTCCCGATACGATATTACCCAGATGCAATGAGCGGAAGTGCACACCGTGACGATGCAGACTGGCGATGAATATCCCCAACTGCTCCGCTTCTGCAGGTGTCAGCGCACGGTGGCTCAGCAAATCGCGCAGCGTCTCGCCGGCAAGCGGCGCATACAACACGGCCGTTTCTGCAGGCGCTTCCAGCTGAAACAATTGCTTGATCGCAACGGTCGGAATGTCCAGCTTCTGCAAACGCCGCGCATTGCGGCAGAAACGTCTGGCATAAGAATAGATGCGGGCCGCGCTGAGTCGGTTTCTGACGCGAAACACCTTGAACATGTCGCCGCCCGGCAGCCTCATCACCTTGATGCCGCGCTCGTCCTGTTCGAGGATGCGGGCCTCTTGCGCCATTGCCTTGAATTGCGTGTCGTTCAACGGCAGACTGCGATGAAACATGCGGCTCAGCCCTGCAACAACGTAGAAAGCCGCTCGATGACGACGATGTCGTGCGCGGCACAATAATCCTGCCAGCCCTCGAACTCGGTCAGTTCGCTGACAAAGACGAAATCAAGACCGGCCGCCACTGCCGCCTCGTGATCGTATCTGCTGTCCCCGAGGAAGAGCCCGGGCTTGCGGACATTGCCGCGAGCCAACTCCCGTGCCAGCACTTGATCCTTGTTATCCGGGCTACCAAAGATGCCGGCATCGAACAGGTCATCGAGCCCGCGCGCCTTGAATAACTGACGCAATTCCTGCTGATCGCCGCCGGACAGCACCATCCAGTTTGCCTGCGGGCAACGTGCGCGCAGTTCATGCAGGCCGTCAGCCACCCTGCATTGCAGCAAGCCCTGATGGATCTCCATCGCAAAACGGTCGAGCAGAAAGCGGATGTCTTCTTCCCGCGCCGGTTGCCCCAGTATCTCGGTCAAAAAATACTGGTATTTCGGATAACGGGAAATACCGCCGAGCCGGATGTGATAATCCATCAGCGCCTTTGCCTGCTGCTCGTTGGCACCAAAGGCAAGGGCCGTATCGAAATAGGCCCGTGTCTTGAGTTGATTGGAATCGAGGATGACACCGTCACAATCGAAAACCAGGGTCTTGTAGCGCGCCAGATCCATCATGCGTTCAGCAAGGGCGGAGCCTTGCGCTCCGCCACAACTTCATCAGGCAGCCTTGATGGCGCTGGCTTCTTTCGCCAGCTTGGTGATGTGCTTCCAGTCCTTGTTGGCCACCGCATCGGCCGGCGTCAGCCAAGTCCCGCCGCAAACCACGACATTCGGCAGTGCCAGGAATTGCGGCGCGGACTCGACGGTCACGCCGCCGGTCGGACAGAACTTGACGTCACCGAACGGACCGGCAAACCCCTTGAGCAGGTTGATGCCGCCTACGGCAACCGCCGGGAACAGCTTGAGGAAATAGTAATCGTCGGCGTTGGCGGTCATGATTTCGCTGCCGGTGGAAACACCCGGCAACAAAGGCAGGCCGATTTCGCGAGCGGCACGACCTAACTCACTGGTGTAGCCCGGGCTCACGGCAAACTTGCAGCCTGCATCCTTTGAAGCCTGCGCATCCTTGATGTTACGCACGGTACCGGAACCGAGAATCGCATCGGGCACTGCCTTGGCAATCGCCTCCATTGCCTGCAGGGCACATGCGGTGCGCAAGGTTACTTCCAATACCTTGATGCCGCCTTCCAGCAAAGCCTCCGCCATCGGCACGGCGTCTTCCACCTTGTTGATGACAATGACCGGAATCACCGGACCATGGTTGGCCAAATCTAATGTATTCATCATGCAGTATCCAGGAATTTATAAATGGTTGAATGGTATGGAAACCTCAGGCATTTCAAAACCGATTGAGGTCAGGCACTTGAGCGCCGGCAGTACAAGTAGTACGGCAAGCGAAAGTATCCCGTTTCAATCGGTTTTCAAATGGCCTATAGCCAGGTGACGGCGCCTTCTTCGGCCGTCTTCACATTCTTGCGCATGCCACCGAACAGTTCGCGGCCCATGCCGTGTGAGTTCTCGATCTCCTGTGCTTCGGTCAGGGTCGCATAGGGGCGGGCCGCCCAGGTTTCATCATCCACCAGCACGTTCAGCGTGCCTTCGATGGCGTCCAGGCGAATCATGTCGCCGGTCTTGACCTTGGCAATCGGGCCTTGCTGCAACGCTTCCGGGCTCAGGTGGATGGCCGCCGGCACCTTGCCGGAGGCGCCGCTCATGCGACCATCGGTGACGATGGCGACCTTGAAGCCCTTGCCCTGCAACGCAGCCAGCGGCGGCGTCAACTTGTGCAGCTCGGGCATGCCGCAGGCGGCAGGACCCTGGAAGCGCACGACAGCGACAAAGTCACGTTCCAGCTTGCCGGCCTTGAAAGCTGCCAAAAGTTCCTGCTGTGTCGTGAAAACGATTGCCGGAGCTTCAATGATGTGCCGGTCGATCGGCACGGCGGAGACCTTGATGACGGAACGGCCCAGATTGCCGGTCAACAGCTTCAGTCCTCCGGTCTCGCTGAACGGGGTATCCGCGTTGCGGACAACCTTGTCGTTCTGGGTTTTCTTCGGCAGATCGCGCCAGACCAGGCGATCGCGCACCATCTCCGGCACCTTGCCGTATTCACGCAGGCCGCCTTCGGCCACGGTGCCGACGTCCGGATGCATATAGCCACCCTCGATCAGCTCACGAATAATGAAGGAAGGGCCGCCTGCCGCCTGGAACTCGTTGACGTCGGCGCTGCCGTTCGGATAGACGCGTGAAAGCAGCGGCGTCGTCTGCGACAGATCGGAACAATCGGTCCAGTCGATAATGATACCGGCGGCACGCGCCACTGCGACCCAATGGATCAGATGGTTGGTGGAACCGCCAGTGGCGATCAGCGCGACCATGGCGTTGACAATCACACGCGGATCGACCATGCGGCCGATAGGCGTAAAGCGATGCTGGCCCGCTGTGATGGAAAGCACCGTGCGCACGGATTCGCGCGTCAGCTCTTCGCGCAGACCGGAAGCCGGATGGATGAACGCGGAGCCCGGCACATGCAGGCCCATGGCCTCCAGCAGCATCTGATTGCTGTTGGCTGTGCCGTAGAAAGTACAGGTGCCGATGCCATGATAGGCAGCGGATTCGGCAGCCAGCAACTCACCGCGACCGACGATGCCGCGTGCAAAATGTTCGCGCACGGTGGATTTCTCGCCATGGCTCATGTTGCTGCTTGCCATCGGACCGGCTGGCACGAACACACAAGGCAAGTGACCGAAGTGCAGAGCGCCTATCAGCAGGCCCGGCACGATCTTGTCACACACACCGAGCAGCAATGCGGCATCGAAGACGTCATGCGAGAGCGCGATCGCCGTACCCATCGCGATGTTGTCGCGCGAGAACAGGCTGAGCTCCATCCCGGGCTCGCCTTGCGTGACCCCGTCGCACATGGCGGGCACGCCGCCGGCAACCTGGACCGTGGCGCCGTGCTTGGCCGCCTCGTCGCGGATGATATCCGGGAATCTTTCGTACGGCTGATGCGCCGACAGCATATCGTTGTAGGCCGTGACAACACCGATGTGCGGGGCACGCTCGGCCACGACGCGCAACTTGTCATTGCTCGGTAGCGCAGCGAAAGCATGTGCCACATTGGCACAGCCCATGCGGTCTGCGCCGCGCGGCCGCGCGATGGCAGCCTCCATCCGCTGCAGATAGGCCTGCCTGGTTGGAGCGCTACGCTCTCTGATACGCTGGGTGATTTCAATCAAGGACTGTTTCATAACAACCGCCGAAAAACTTTATCTGGATTCTGATTATGCAGCTATGCCGGGATGCGGTCAAATCGCGGCTATGCCGCAAAAACACCCCGAATTGTCAAGAAAAATTTTCTACCAAAGAGCCGTCTGGCCGGGTCAGGATTTAGTCACCAGCACGTCTTCCATCATCAGATATTCGAGGTCGCAACCGTAGAACATGTTGAGCGCATCGGTCGGGCTGCAGATCATCGGCTCGCCGCGGCGATTGAGCGAAGTGTTGAGCACCACCGGCACATTGCGCAATCTTTCCAGCTCCTCGATCAAGGCGTAGTAGCGCGGATTGGTCTCGCGCGTGACGACCTGGGCACGCGCCGTACCGTCCTCGTGCACCACTTCCGGGATACGCGACTTCCAGTGCTCAGCCACATCGAACGTGAACGTCATGTAGGGTGCAGGATGGTCGGTCTGCAGAATGTCGGTGGCGACGCGGTCCAGCATGCTCGGGCAGAACGGGCGCCAGCGTTCGCGGTACTTGATCTGTGCGTTGATGCGGTCGGCGACGCCCGGATGACTGGGGTCGCCGAGGATGCTGCGACAGCCAAGCGCACGCGGACCGAACTCCATGCGGCCCTGGAACCATGCGAGCGGATTGCCGGCGGCCAGGATTTCCGCGGCCTTCTGCGGCGCGTTTTCAATACGCGTGAACACCGGTTTGGCCGGATGCACTTCGCAGGCGGCCAGGCATTCCTCGGTCGAGAACGATGGTCCGAGATAGGCATGGCGCATGGGTTCAACCGTTTCGCCCAGATGAACGGCAGCATAAGTCGCAGCGCCAAGCGAAGTGCCGGCGTCGCCGGAGGCCGGCTGCACGAATAGCTCCCTGACGTGCGGTAGCGCGATGATGCGCTGGTTGAGCTTGACGTTGAGCGCAACCCCGCCGGCCATGGCGACACGACCGGTTTCACGGATGATATCGCCGACGTAATAGTCGATCATCTCCAGCGCGACGTCTTCCAGCAATTGCTGCACCGCAGCGGCGTAATGGATGTATGGATCATCGATCTCGTCGCCCTGGCGCTTGGGCCCGAGCCATTCAACCAGCTTGGGCGTGAAGTAATAGCCCTTGCCGTTCTCCTTGTAGCGGCGCAGGCCGACGACATTAACCAGATGCGTGTTGACGCGCAATTCGCCGCCCTTGAAGCTCACCAGCCGCGAGAGGTCGTATTTCTTCGGGTCGCCGTAGGGCGCCATGCCCATCACCTTGAACTCGCCGTCCAGCATCTCGAACCCGAGATACTCGGTGATGGCGCCATACATGCCGCCCAGCGAATCCGGATCGTAGAACTCCTTGATCTTGTGGATCTTGCCGTTCTCGCCGTAGCCGAAGAAAGTCGTGGCGTACTCGCCCTTGCCGTCGATGCCGACGATAGCGGTCTTTTCCTTGAAGCCGCTCAGGTGGTAAGCGCTGCTGGCGTGCGACAAATGATGCTCGACCGGAAAGTAGCGCGCATTGATCAAGCCGAGATCGGCCATCAGCGCCAACGCCTTATCGCGGTTGCGGCGGTAGCGGCGGTTACCGTTGAAGATGGCATCCAGCGCACGGTCCGGCGCATACCAGTGGCGCTTGGCATAATGCCAGCGTGCTGCCGAACTGATCGGAATCTCACCGTAAGGGAAGGCCACGACATCGACCTCCTCCGGCCGCACGCCGGCTTCCTTCATGCAGTACTTGGCTGCCTCGTAGGGAAACAGGTTCTTGGCGTGCTTGTCACGGATGAAACGCTCCTCCTCCGCGGCCGCGACGATCCTGCCATCGACCAGAATGGCGGCCGAAGCATCATGTCCGAGCGCACCGGATAAACCTAGAATAATCATGCTTCAAGACTCACTGACTTGTTCAAATAAATTCAGATATTGCACCGCTCACCGACTCAAGGCACGGGCAAGCAAGGCGCTATCTCCGTAGACCTCGAGCAAGGCGTCGACCAGGGCCTGCCGAAGCCGGGGCTGCTCCTGCCAGTTGCGCAGCAGCCTGGAAAGATCACGCACATGGCCAGCCTCGAACCGGCGCCGGCAGCGAAACTCGCGCAGGCTATCGAGATCGATCAACAGCGGCCGCGTATCGTCCATGTGGATGTTGCTAGCCTTGAGGTCGCCATGGACGATCTGCAGGCGCTGCAACTTGTACATCAGCCGGGCCAGCGCCCTGATGCCAGCCTGCTTTTGCTGTTCGGTGACCGCTGCAGACTCCAGCCATTCGGCGACATCCGGCGTGTCGACATAGGTTGCGACAAAATAGGCGCGTCCGCGCATCGGACCAAACCTGCGCTCCAGCAGCGCGACCGGCGCCGGCGTGGCGATGCCGTACATCAGCAGGCGGTGTGCATTGATCCATGATGCGGCGGCGCGACTGGGGCGCCAGAACCGGCCGAGCCAGTGGCGCAAACTTTTGATATTGTACCGTTTAACCACATATTTTCGGTCATCGATTTGCACCAGGCTGACCGTGCAGGTGTTACCGCTTTTCAGCCGCTGGCAGGCTTCGCCTTCGACCAGCGCATCCGGCGCCTGCCGCAAACGCGGCACCAGCACACTTTCGGCACTCGATCGCGCAACAGCCAGAAACTGACGCCAGTCATGACGGACAACAACATCCGTGCATTGCCGCAGCACCTTCCTCTCGACATAGATACGGACCGCCTTGCGCCTGTGGCGGGCGGTGCGCCGCTCCATATCACGCACATCGAGCAGGGGGTGTTCCGCACGATGCTCTGCGTAGGTCTGCAACAACAGCGGCATCCAGGCATCGGTTTCCAGCACGTCGAATTTTGACAACAGCAGCGCCAGATTTTCGAGCGCCGCCGATCTTGCGAACAGAAAAGGCAGCCGGCGCATGCCATCGCCGTCGAGGCTATACACCCTCGCACCCTCGACCAGAAAGTTCTTCAGGTAGAGATCGGTCTGCATCAGGCCGGCACTGTGATGCCGCGCGACTGTCGCCACCAGACTGAGGGCCAATGCCAGCTTCTCGTTTTGGTCCAGATGCGTCCAAAGTTGCTCTGCATTCATGCCCCCCTCGATCGCGGCATAGAGCAGCACGTTGGCCGTAGTGCCGCCATCCGCGGCCAAGCCTCCTGCATACAGCAGCTCTGGCGTATCGATCTGCGCCGCCTGCAACAGCCGCACACCCGTCGCGTCGCGTGTTGCGCGACGTGCTGCCGATGCGCCGATGAAAATCTTGGCAAAAACCGGTCGCTCCTGCCATACACCGCGACAGACCAGTCGCTTGCCGGGCACGGTTCTGACCGGACTCAACTGTCGCAACCGGTTGCCGTCTGCCAGCTTCAGCTCGAATGGCGCGCTTTCTGCACTGCGCGATAACTGAACAAGATCGACCATGAACACTGACTGAACGCCATCCGGGCCTATGCCGGCATCACCGATGCGTCCGGTTGCCGCCGCTTGCGGCTACGCTTGATCACCATGCGACACAAAAATTTGGACCAGGGGCCGAGCTTGTCAACGCCGAGATACTGCTTGAAAAAATACAAGCGGGCCACGTTGCCCGGGCCGACCACATCGCGGTTCAAGGTAGCGAGGTCGCGCAGACCGCGCAGCATAAACAAGGGCTTGATCCGCGCCTTCTCGAAGTCGATGATGACCGCTTTCGGCGCATCCGGCTTATCCATGTTGACCAGCAGATGCTTGGCGTGCAAAGCCCGGTGCTGTACGCATGCGTCATGCATGGCACGCACGGCGGACGCGGCGCTTGCGATGACCGCCAGTTTCTGCCCGCGCGTATAAGCCGGATTATTGAGGACTTCTGCGGCGACACGGTCGACCGAACGGTAGCCGCACAGTTCCTCGGTCACCAGAATCGCCTGGATGCCCTGTTGTGAAGACTTCTGCGCGAAAAAGGCCAGCGTCGGCACCGGTACGCCGCGGTCGGCCAAATGACGGATGTTTCGGAATTCACAGGAAAAGGTGGCGACGCCGCTGAAAGGATGGCGCAAGGTGCGGCGTATGTAGTTCTGCTGACGCTTGAGGAATAGGCCGAGTGGCTCGCCATCCTGCCGTTCCAGCACCAGCCGGTTGACGCCGCTCCAGCCGCCGCGCCCCTGATTCGGTGACTCGAACCAGTCGCCGCGATATCCCCACAAATGCTCGAAATCGTCGAGATGGTGCGACGCCAGCACATGCCTGAACGCATTGGAAACAAAGGCTTGCAATATCCTCTCCCTGCTTTAAAGAACAGTTACCGGCATTCTGCCATGAAATTTCACATAGAGCCTGACCGCCCGCGCCGTGACCTGCTGCCAGAAAGCAGCTTCCGCACGGAAAATCGATCGCAGATCCTGGCTGCGGTAATGTCGCAGGAATCGCAGATAATCGCGCCGCGTCAATCCGGCCTCCATGCTGGAAAAATACATGGCCGCCATGTCTTTCATGCGGTCGGCGCGGCGTATGTGGCGGCGGATCCCGACCCGGTGCAGGTCGATCAGGTACAGATAGATCTCGCCCTGCGCCAATCTCGCGTTATCGAGGCAAATGTGGCATATGTAGAAATCGCGGTGATTCATGCCGCCATCGTGCAGTTTGCGTGCCAGTTCGGCGACCTTGATCAGCAGTCTGCGCTTGAATGCCGGGTCGGGCGGAGTTTGCTGCCAATCGGCACAGAGCGTCTCGAGCGAGACGATGTCACCCAGATCCTCGGTCATAAGAAAGGACTGCAACCTTGCCGGATCCAGTCCGCGCACGCCATAGGCCACCGGCGGCGTGGTCGGGATGCCCAGTCGTTCGAGCCTGGCGATCGCGCGCCATTCGGTGGCTGCTGTCAGCACCGGCCATTTGGCGCTCGTCAGGTTCTTGAAAATTTCGCGCCAGCCGACACCGAAATGCTGCTTGACGAAATAGCACTTGCCGCCGATGCGAACGCGTATGGTCTTACGTCCCGGCACATCGCGGAACACCTCGCCGTGCAACTGCATGATGCTGTCGAACGGATCCTGGTCGACGAAAAACTGATGCAGCCAGTGCGGCGCCTCGATATGCTCGCGCAGCCACATCAGTCGGCAACCCCGCGCTTCTTTTCGGCAACCGTGATCAGCACCCGGGCCTCGGCGCTGCCGTCGTTGGCCGACATCAGCTTGCGCGCATGAGCGAGTCCATTGCGGCTCCATTGCTCGCGCTCCGTGCTTTGCATCATCTGCAGGAACAGGCGATTGAACTCCTGCTGGTCGAACGGACTTGCGGCGACCAGTCCGGCCTGTGCATCGGACACGTGGAAGGCATAACCACAGGTCGCCGTGACCAGCGCAGGCAAGCCGCAGGCCAGTGCTTCGAGGATCACCAGGCCGGTATTCTCGCGGTAGGCGGGATGCACATAGACGTCAGCCCCCTGCATCAGGTCAGGGATATCCGGCCGCCCCTTCGAAATCGTCACCTGCGCCCCCACCCCCAATCTTTGCGCCATTTGCATGAAGGGTTTGGGGTTATCCTGACCGACCGCGACCAGCCGGGTGCTTGCCAACCTGTCCGCCGGCAGAACCGCCAGGGCGAGGATGGCGCGATCCAGCCCCTTCATCGCGAAACCGGAACCGACCAGCAGATAGACGAAATCGTTTGCGCTGAAACCGAAGGTATCCCGCAGATGCCGGCGCATGGCGGTCTTGTCCTTGAGTTGGAAACGGCCGGGCGAAAGGAACGGCGGGATGAAATGGAAGCGCGCGTCCTGGGTTGCGTACCACTTCTGGAAATGCCGTTTTTCGATGTCGGACAGCAGCAGAATCTCGGTCGCTGCCTGCCGCCGGAAAATCGCCTCCTCGCATTGCGCGAACCAGCGGTAGCGGGGCGTCAGCCGATAGAGCCAGTTGCGCTGCGCGTGCGCACGCTCGATGAAGCAGGGATCAGCAGCAAAGTAGACATCGAGGCCCTCCATGCGGTTGAAGCCGACGATCAGGTCGAAGGCCTGGCCACGCCCTGCCGCGGCGTCGACCTGCCGGTAAGCTTCGGCGATGAAACGCCGGTATTTGCTGTAATTGAACAGGCCGCGCGCCGGGATGACATGGACGCGGATGTCGCCGTCCGGCAGGTCGCCGTCCCACGAGATCGTGAAAATCTCGACCTGATGCCCTCGCTTCGTCACTTCCCGGGCGATGCGCAGCATGTCGCGCTGCATGCCGCCGAAAGGAAAGTATTTGAAAATCAGGAAAGCGAACTTCAATCGATGCACTCGCTGAATAAAGGCCACATTGTATGCGAAAATGCCGCCTATGCCTCGAATGCTCATCGTCAAGACCACCTCGCTCGGTGACGTCATCCACAACCTGCCGGTCATCCACGACATCCACGCCCGGCATCCGGATATGGTCATCGACTGGGTGGTGGAAGAGAGCTTCGCCGACATCCCGCGCCTGCATCCGGGTGTAGACCGGGTCATGACCGTCGCCATGCGTCGCTGGCGCAAACAGCCATTTGCCAGGCAAACCTGGCAGCAAATCGCCACCCTCAAACAACAGTTGCAGGCCAAGCACTATGATCTGGTGCTGGACACCCAGGGCCTGCTGAAAAGCGCCCTCGTCAGCCGCCTGGCCAAGGGCCCTCACCACGGCTACGACCGCCGCTCCATCCGCGAACCGCTGGCCGCCTATCTTTACAATCAAAGGCACGCAGTTTCACGCCAGCAGCACGCCGTGCCGCGCATCCGCCAACTGGCGGCACTGGCGCTACAGTATCCCGTACCAGAGAGTCTGCCGGACTACGGCATCGCTGCCAGCGCCGATATCTCCACCTTGCAACTGCCGGCACATTTCGTCATCGGCCTGCATGGCAGCAGCCGCGACTCCAAACTCTGGCCGCTCGCCCACTGGATCGAGCTGGCGCAACGACTGCGCGGCTGCGGTCTGGCGCTGGTTCTGCCGTGGGGCTCCCAGGCCGAACATGACCGCGCCCTTGAGATCGCGGCAAACACAACGCACACAGTGGTCCTGCCCCGACTCGGCCTCAAGCAACTGGCGGGCGTCATCGCCGCCGCCCGCGCCGCCGTCGGCGTCGACACCGGACTCATGCACCTCGCCGTCGCATTGAAGGTTCCCAGCGTCGCCGTCTATACCGACACCGATCCGGCGCTGACCGGCATCCATCCGGGGGCCGGCAGCATCGCCATCAATCTCGGCGGCCGCCAGCAAATTCCGGGCGTAGACTCTGTCGTGCAGACACTGCGCGACCATCAGCTCATCTAGTCCGGACCTTCGTCTTGAAATCCGGAAGTCCATCCCCATTTGGCAAATTATTGCGTTCAATCATCAGAGGTAAATCCATGCAAGAAGAAAACCAGAGTCCGGAACAAGCGACAGCTGCAAACGAGAATCAGGCCGCGCCAAGCGAGCAGACACCTGAGGAACGAATCGCCGAACTGGAAGCACAACTGGCTGAACAACAGGCTGCCGTTCTCTACACCAAGGCCGAAGGCGAAAATATCCGCCGCCGCGCCATGGAGGATATCGACAAGGCCCGCAAGTTCGCGCTGGAGAAATTCTCCGGCGAGTTGCTGGCAGTGAAGGACAGTCTGGACGCCGCACTCAATGTTGAGAATGCATCGGTCGAAAGTTATCGTGACGGCGTCGAACTGACCGCCAAGCAGTTGCTGAGCGTGTTCGAGAAATTCAACATCGCCGAACTCAATCCAGTCGGCCAGAAGTTCGACCCCAACCATCATCAGGCCATCAGCGCCGTCGAATCCGATGCCGAACCGAACACCGTGGTCCAGGTGCTACAAAAGGGCTACACGCTGAACGACCGCATCCTGCGTCCGGCTCTGGTCATGGTCGCCAAGGCAAAGGCATAAAACGACTCAAGCCACAGAGTTCACAGAGAAACCCAAACCAGAAATTTCTGCGCACGTTGAGTTCTCTGTAGCTAAAAAGATGTTGGGGTTGAAATCAAAACGCTCATCCCCACATTGAGAACATAGGTTTTCTGGATTAAAAAATACTTTATTAAGGAACACACACAATGGGCAAAATCATCGGTATTGACCTGGGCACCACCAACTCCTGCGTCTCCGTCATGGAAGGCGGCAAGCCGCGCGTGATCGAGAACGCGGAAGGCGCCCGCACCACTCCCTCCATCATCGCCTATCAGGAAGACGGCGAGATCCTGGTCGGCGCGCCGGCCAAGCGTCAGGCTGTCACCAACCCGAAGAACACCCTCTACGCGGTCAAGCGCCTGATCGGTCGCCGCTTTGAGGAAAAGGAAGTGCAGAAGGACATCGGCCTGATGCCTTATGCCATCGTCAAGGCCGACAACGGCGACGCCTGGGTGGAAGTGCGCGACCAGAAGATGGCGCCGCCGCAAATCTCCGCCGAAGTCCTGCGCAAGATGAAGAAGACCGCCGAAGACTACCTCGGCGAAGAAGTGACCGAAGCCGTCATCACCGTGCCGGCCTACTTCAACGACAGCCAGCGTCAGGCGACCAAGGATGCCGGCCGCATCGCCGGCCTGGAAGTGAAGCGCATCATCAACGAACCGACCGCAGCCGCGCTGGCTTTCGGCATGGACAAGCAGGAAGGCGACCGCAAGATCGCGGTCTATGACCTCGGCGGCGGCACCTTCGACGTCTCCATCATCGAGATCGCCGCCATCGACGGCGAACACCAGTTCGAGGTGCTGTCCACCAACGGCGACACCTTCCTCGGCGGTGAAGACTTCGACAACCGACTGATCGATTTCCTGGCAGACGAGTTCAAGAAGGAAAACGGCGGCCTCGACCTGCGCAACGACCTGCTGGCCAAACAACGCCTGAAGGAAGCGGCGGAAAAGGCCAAGATCGAACTCTCCTCCGCCCAGCAGACCGAAGTCAACCTGCCGTATATCACGGCCGATGCGACCGGTCCGAAACACCTGGTGGTCAAGATCACCCGCGCCAAGTTCGAATCGCTGGTCGAGGATCTGATCGAGCGCACCATCGAGCCTTGCCGCATCGCACTCAAGGATGCCGGCGTCAAGGTCGAGGACATCACCGACGTCATTCTGGTCGGCGGTCAGACTCGTATGCCGAAGGTACAGGACAAGGTGAAGGCATTCTTCGGCAAGGACCCGCGCAAGGACGTCAACCCGGACGAAGCCGTGGCCGTCGGTGCCGCGATTCAGGGCGGCGTGCTGCAGGGCGACGTCAAGGACGTGCTGTTGCTGGACGTGACCCCGTTGTCCCTGGGTATCGAAACCCTGGGCGGCGTCATGACCAAGCTGATCAAGAAGAACACCACGATTCCGACCAAGGCATCGCAGGTGTTCTCCACCGCCGACGACAACCAGTCCGCCGTGACCATCCACGTGCTGCAGGGTGAGCGCGAAGTGGCCGCCGGCAACAAGAGCCTGGGCCAGTTCAACCTTTCCGACATCCCGCCGGCACCGCGCGGCATGCCGCAGATCGAGGTCACGTTCGATATCGACGCCAACGGCATCCTGCACGTTTCAGCCAAGGACAAGGCCACCGGCAAGGAAAACAAGATCACGATCAAGGCAAACTCCGGCTTGAGCGAGGAAGAGATCAAGCGCATGGAAGAGGAAGCAGCCCAGTATGCGGAAGAAGACCGCAAGCTGCGTGAACTGGTCGACGCCCGCAACCAGGCTGACGGCCTTATCCACAGTGTGAAGAAATCGCTGAGCGAGCATGGCGACAAGTTGGAGGCCGCCGAAAAGGACAAGATCGAAGCGGCGATCAAGGACGCCGAAGAAGCCATCAAGGGCGACGACAAGGCCGAGATCGAAGCCAAGACCAACGCGCTGATGGAAGCCTCGCAAAAACTCGGCGAAAAAGTCTACGCCGAACAGCAAGCCCAACAGGGTGGTGCCGATGCCCAGCCCCAGGGTGAAAAGACCGTAGATGCGGAAGTCGTCGATGCGGAGTTCGAAGAAGTCAAAGACGAGAAGAAATAACAGCGCGAAGGGGAAAGGGTAAAGGGGGAAGGGTGAGACGCAGCCACCGTGATCTGAAAGCCTGGCAGCAAGCCATGGCCTTGGTGACAGCGATTTACTCCGCCACCTCCCGCTTTCCCCGGGACGAGCAGTTTGGGTTAACCAGCCAATTGCGGCGGGCAGCGGTTTCCATGCCCGCCAATATTGCTGAGGGAGCAGCCCGGAATGGCTCCAAAGAATTCCTGCATTTTCTTGGAATCGCCAGCGGGTCGCTTTCCGAATTGGATACATTGGTGGAATTGGCTCATATACTGGGCTATTTGGATCAACGAGAGGAACTACAGAGGCAAGTGGATGATGTCTCAGGGTTGGTCATGGGCTTGGCAGCTTCGATACGCCGCAAACTCTGACCCTTCCCCCTTCACCCTTCCCCCTTCACCCAACTATGGCAACAAAAAAAGACTTTTACGAAATCCTCGGCGTCAACCGCGATGCTTCGGATGACGAGATCAAGAAGGCTTATCGCAAGCTGGCGATGAAGTACCATCCGGACCGCAATCCGGACAATCCCAAGGCGGAGGAAAGCTTCAAGGAAGCTAAGGAAGCCTACGAGATCCTCTCGGACGAACAGAAACGCGCGGCCTATGACCAGTATGGCCATGCCGGCGTCGACCCGAGCATGGGCGGCGGCGCTGGCGCGCAAGGCTTCGGCAACTTCGCCGACGCCTTCGGCGACATCTTCGGCGACATCTTCGGCGGTGGCGGGCGTCAGCGCTCCAACGTCTACCGCGGGGCAGACCTGCGCTACAACATGGAGATTTCGCTGGAAGACGCTGCGCGCGGCACCGAGACCAAGATCCGCATCCCGGTCATGGCCGAATGCGAAACCTGTCACGGCTCCGGCGCACGGCCGGGCACCAGCCCAGTCACCTGCACCACCTGCGGCGGCCACGGCCAGGTTCGCATGCAACAGGGTTTCTTCTCGGTACAGCAGACCTGCCCCAACTGTCACGGCACCGGCAAGATGGTGAAGGAACCGTGCCCGACCTGCCACGGCGGCGGCCGCGTCAAACAGCACAAGACCCTGTCGGTCAAAATTCCGGCCGGCGTCGACGAGGGCGACCGCATCCGTCTTTCCGGTGAAGGCGAAGCCGGCGTCAACGGCGGTCCGCCGGGTGATCTCTATGTCGTCGTCCACCTGAAGAAGCACGAGATCTTCGAGCGCGACGGCGCCAACCTGCACTGTGAGATGCCGATCAGCTTCACCACGGCAGCACTCGGCGGCGAGATCGAGATCCCGACGCTGGACGGCCACGCCAAGATGAAGATTCCACCGGAAACGCAGACCGGCGCCACCTTCCGTCTGCGCGGCAAGGGTATCAAACCCTTGCGCGGCAACACCAACGGCGACCTGATGTGCCATGTCGTGGTGGAAACCCCGGTCAAGCTGACCGAACGGCAGAAGGAATTGCTGCGCGAACTGGAGGAAATCAACCTGCAGGATTCCGGCAAGCACAGCCCGCGCTCCAAAGGGTGGCTGGACAAGATGAAGGACTTCTTCGAATAAGCCTTTGACAAGCATATGCCGCCTGCGGTGAAATGAACGCCTGGTGATCGAGACGACGCCAGGCGTTCATTTTTTCGACCAGCCCATTGCCTCAACAGACACCACAGGACTACTCCGGGATTTTCAGCCAGCGCGCCCATTCCTATCATCGGGCCATGCAGGCACACCCGGCAGCGCGCGACGAAGAATTCCGGACCGCAATCGCCTGGTGCACATTCAGGCCGGCCGCGCGCGTGCTGGACGTTCCGTCCGGCGCCGGCTATCTGACACGCCACCTGGATCGCCGCGATATGTCCCTGCTGTGCGTCGATCCGAGTGCAGCATTCTCCACGCTCGGCCGCCAGATCGTACCCGGCAGCAGCGTACAGGCCGAGGCGCGTCACCTGCCGCTCGCCGACGCCAGCACGGACGTCATCATCAGCCTCGCCGGCCTGCATCACGAAAACGACAGACATCCGCTGTTCATGGAATGGCGACGTGTCATACGGCCGGACGGCCAGCTACTGATCGCCGAAGTCGAAACCGGTTCTGCGGTAGCGGCGTTTCTCGATGGTTTTGTCGACCGCTACAACCCGATGGGGCATCGCGGTGCGTTTGTCGATACCGGCTTCCGCCAGGAACTCACGGCGGCGGGCTGGCGCATCGAGCGCGATGCGCTGACGGAGAGTTGCTGGCGATTCGGCAGCCTGGTCGCCATGACCGATTTCTTCCGGCACCTCTTCGATCTGCGGCGCGCCAGCGACAGCCGCATCCTAAACGGCATACGGACGCATCTCGGCTGGCATCAGGACCGCAACGGCATTGCCGTGCCGTGGCCGCTGCGCCAGCTTCTGGCGACTCCCGGCGACCCTTACGACAGCAGTGACATGAAATCCTCGAACTTGCCGTTGGCGGCGCGCGGGATTTCTGCGTCGTAATAGCGGAACTGCAGGCGGAACGGATAACGCAGCGCCTGATGGATGATTCCGGTCAAAGCTGCCTCCTGTTCCGGCTGCAACGGGCTGGCGACGACTAGCCGCACTTCGACCGTTCCGGAATCGAGCTGTACCAGCTGATGCTGCAAAACCGGCGCGACTGCGGCATATTCCTTGAAACCCGTTCTGGGCCAGATGCGATTGCCATCGGGCAGCCTCAGCATATTGCGCTGCCGCCCCATGATCTCCTGCAGCACCGGCAACCCGCGTCCGCACGCCGCTGGCCCGCCCACCCGCGCATAATCGCCAAGTGCGTAACGGATCAGCGGTCTGGCGAAATTGTTCAGCGTGGTCACCACTACCTGCCCCACTTCACCAGGAAGACAAGGCGCTCCGTCCGCATCCAGCACTTCGACAATAACGTGTTCCGCCTGTACCAGGTAGCTCTCGTCCTGCGGACTTTGGTGCGCGATATAGCCGACTTCTTCCGCGCTATAGATATCCTTGATTTCGAGCTGCCAGGCAGCGCGGCACAACTGCCGCTGTGCCGCCGTCAGCCGTTCGCCGATACTGATGACTCCCCGCAGGCTTTCCAGCCCGACGTCCTGCTGCAGGCTTTCCTCCGCCAGCGCGGCCAGGTTGCTCGGATAACTCAACAGGTACGCCGGCTGCTGCGCCTTCAGCCAGCGCCATTGTTGGCTGACGGGTACCGTCGCGCTAAGGATGACGGCATCGCCACGTGGATAGAACATCTCGGTAGCCGGCCCCCAGGTTGGCAGAACCAAGCCCTGATCAAGCAAGGCCGGATGCGGCTGGGCAAATATCTTGATGGTTGCCAGCCTCGCGCTCAGATCACGGCCGTGCCAGAGATGCCCGCGTAGCGTAAAGGCGTTCCACATCGCGTCAGTCAGACGTGTCCTGACCAAGTCGACCGGACGACCGGTGGAACCGGATGTCTTGCCGGTAGACAACGGCAGATGACTCTCCGGCACCTGCTCACTATTCAAGGATTGGCCATGCGCTTGCAGATCGGCTCGCTGCAGGATCGGGATCTGTCGCCAGATCGCCCAGTCCATGCTGCCTCGATTGGCGGCAAGAATATCAGGTAGAAAATCGCGGTAATAAGGCACCGTTCTTGCGGCATGCACCAACAGGAGATTAGCCTGCTGCATCTGATAGGCGGCGATCTGCCCAGGGCTCCACCATTGGCTTTGTTCCAATTGAAATTGCAGTGCCAACAAGGCAGCATGCTGGGGATTGGGTATGGCAGGCCAGACCAGTCCGGGAATCACGCTTGAGATCATGCCGGTCTCTGACTATCGAATTTCAGTAGGTGCCCTTTTGGATGAACTCGATCTTGTAACCATCCGGATCTTCGATAAAGGCGATCACTGTGGTGCCATGCATCATCGGGCCCGCCTCACGCACCACTTTGCCTCCGGCCTTTCGAACCGCTTCACAGGCCTGATAGGCATCATCCACTTCTATCGCCATATGGCCAAACGCATTGCCCATGTCGTACTTTTCAACACCATAGTTATAGGTCAATTCGAGCACAGCGTGATCTTGCTCATCACCATAACCGATAAACGCGAGCGAGAACTTGCCTTCCGGGTAATCATGCCGACGCAGTAACTTCATGTTGAGCACATCCCGGTAGAACTGAATGGAACGCTCAAGGTCACCGACCCTGAGCATGGTGTGCAGCAGGCGCATGGCTTTAACCTCCTGTCGACTGCTTGTTGGCAGTCAGATTCATGTATTTGGCGTACAACTCTTCGTGCGTCTCACGCTTGTCCGGATTGAACGGAATGCAATCAATCGGGCAGACCTGTTGGCATTGCGGCTTGCTGAAATGACCGACACACTCGGTACAAAGGTCGGGGTCGATCTCGTAGATCTCCTGCCCCTGATAGATCGCGCCGTTCGGGCATTCCGGCTCGCAGACATCGCAGTTGATGCATTCATCGGTAATCATCAGCGCCATGGCTTCACCCCTTGAGTTTCCGTTGGATGGCGGCATCGACCACAGGCGGCACGAACTTGCCTATATCGCCGCCGAGCACCGCGATCTCGCGCACCAGACTGGCCGAAATGAACATGTACTGCTCGGCCGGCGTCAGGAACAGGGTTTCGAGTTCAGGATAAAGATGCCGGTTCATGCCGGCCAGCTGGAACTCGTATTCGAAATCCGAAACCGCACGCAATCCGCGAATGACGACCTGCGCGCCCTCTTCGCGTGCGAACTGCATGAGCAAGCCGGAAAAACCGGCCACGCGCACGTTCGGACAATCGCTCAGCACTTCCGCCGCCAGCGCGACGCGCTCCTCCAGTTCGAACAGCGGCTGCTTGCCATGGCTCTTCGCCACGGCAACGACCACCTCGTCGAACAGCCGGGCCGCACGGCGCACGACATCCTCATGACCGCGAGTGATGGGATCGAAGGTCCCCGGGTAGATGGCTTTATTGATCATGGGTCGATTTTAGCAGGTGATAGAAAACATTGCCCGCCTTGCCGTGCTTGTGGACCTGCCACGCTGCAGTATCGGCCAGCGCATATTCCGCCTCGACATAAAGGGTGCCGTCAGTCGCCAGATGTCCAGCCAGCAGTGGCAGCAGTTTGTCCAGCCAGCCCTGGTTATAAGGCGGATCGACAAAGATGAGATCGAAACGCTGCCGGTTCTGCGCCAGAAAACCTAGCGCATCCTGGTTGAATATCTGTGCGCGCTCCGCCTGCAGTTTCTGCTGATTGTCGCGCAGCGCATGATAAGCGGCGACCGATTTTTCCACCATGACGAGGGAGGCTGCGCCGCGCGACATGGCTTCGAAGCCCATGGCACCGGTACCGGCGAACAGGTCGAGACAGGCGAGACCGTGCATGTCCTGCCCAAGCCAGTTGAACACGGCTTGACGTACCCTATCCGGGGTCGGGCGCAGGCCCGGCGCATCGGGGAAACGCAGCAGGCGCGAGCGCCATTCGCCGCCGCTGATACGTACCTGGTTGGGCGCCTGTCCGGCCGCCTTATTCCTGCGCTGCGCCGACAACTACCGTCACCATTTGGTCAGGATGGATGCGCCGATTGAAGGCCTCCTTGATCTGCGCGGCGGTCACCTTTTCGACTTCCTTGTTGAAGTCCTCCAGATAGCTTAATGGCAGCTTGTAGAAACCGATGACGGCGAGGTAATCGAGTATCTTGGCGTTGCTGTCGAGCCGCAACGGAAAGCCGCCGATCAGGTTCTGCTTCGCCGCCTTCAGTTCGTCTTCCGTCACGCCCTTCTCCATGAAGCGCTGCAGCGTATCGCGGACTACTTTCAGCGCCTCCTCGCCCTGCTCCTTCTTGGTCTGCAAACCGATCTGGAACGGCCCTTCCACCGCCATTGGCATGAAATAGCTGTAGACACTGTAGACCAACCCGCGCTTCTCGCGCACCTCCGAAGTCAGTCGCGAGATGAAGCCGCCACCGCCGAGGATGTAATTACCGACATAGAGCGGGAAGTAGTCCGGATCGCCGCGACGCACACCCGGATAGCCGACCAGAATGTGCGACTGGCTGGCGGGATGCGCGATACGCTGTTCCTGCGCCTGTTGCGGCAATTCCACCGCCGGCAGCGCCGGCGGCAGCGGCGACTTGGGCAGAGCTGCCGTCAGCTGTTCGGCAATCGCCTGCGCCTGCTCGCGGTTCATGTCGCCGATCAGGGCGATGACGGCGTTGCCGGCACTGTAGTGGGTGCGGTAGAACTGCTCGAGGTCCTCACGCTGGATGGCCTCGATCGTCTCCGGAGCGCTCTCGAAACCATAGGGGTGACTGCCGTAGACCGCCTTCATGAAGACCTTGCTGGAGATCGAATCGGGCTTGGTCGCCGCCTCCTTCAGGTTGGCGATGATGCGGGTCTTCTCGCGCTGCAGGATGGCCTCTGGAAAGTCCGGCTGCTGCACGATCTTGCCGAAAATCTCCAATGCCCGCTCACGTTCCGGCGATTTGCTCAGCGTGCGCAGCTTGAAGCCGGCGCGATCCATGTCCTGTTCGCCGCCGAGAACGGCGCCGATATCGGCCAATCGCCTGGAAATCTCCTCCTCGCTCATGCCGCCGGCGCCGGTCGTCATCATGTGGCGGGTAATGGCCGACAGACCGGCCTTGGCTTCGCTGTCGCGGGCGCTACCGGCGGCAAAATCGATGCTGATATCGACGATGGGAAGGTCATGATTCTCTACAAAATAAACGCCGGCGCCGGTGCTGGTCTGCCAGTGTTCGATCTTGACTGCGGCCTGCGCCTGCAGACTGAATGCGAAAGCGGCGGCAACAAATAAGTGTTTGAAGATTCGAATATCAACGCGCATGAGGGTCCACCTGAGTCTTGTTGGTTTTGGCTTCCATCGGTTGCGGATCGAGGGTCGCCACGGTCAGAACGTCCCTGACCAGATATTTGGCAGCCACTTCCTTCACCTGTTCCGGTGTGATCGCTTCCAGCCGGACCTGATACTCGTCGAGTATCTTCCACGAATAACCCATGGTCTCCAGTTGGCCGATCTGCATGGCCTGATAGAACATGGAATCGCGCTGGTAGACATCGGCCGCGATGACCTGCGCCTTCACGCGCTGCAGTTCTTCCGGCGTTACGCCCGCCGTCTTGATTTTCTCCACCTGCTGCAGCAAGGCTTGCTCCAACTGCTCCACAGTCTTGCCCTGGCTGGGTGTGCCTTCGAGCATGAACAGACTCTGGCGACCGCGCGACAGCATGCTGTAGCCGGCACCGACCGAGACCGCCGTCTGTGTATCGCGCACCAACTCCTGATTCAGCCGGGCAGAAGCGTTACCGTCCAGTACGCCGGCCAACAGTTCAAGCGCATAAGGCTCCCAGTCGGTCGCCGGGTCGTTAAGTGCCGGCACACGGAAGCCCATCAGCACGTAGGGCAGTTCCGCCTGCGCCTTGACCACGATACGACGCTCGCCCTTCTGCTCCGGCTCCACCTGCGGTTTTCTGTCAGCGACCGGCCGCGGCTTGATCGGCCCGAAATGCTTCTTCGCCAGCTTGTAGACCTCCTGCGGGTCGACATCGCCGACAACCACCAGCAGCGCGTTGTTGGGCGTATACCATTGTTCGTACCAATCGCGGGCATCGGCTGCCGTCATGTGCTCCAGATCGTTCATCCAGCCGACGATCGGCCTGCCGTAAGGGTGCGCGTTGTAGACGGCGGCATTGAACTGTTCATAGACCTGCGCCTGCGCCTTGTCCTCGGTGCGCCAGCGCCGCTCTTCCATGACCACGCGGATCTCCTTGGCGAACTCCTCCTCGGTCAGGACCAGGTTGTGCATGCGGTCGGCCTCGAGCCGGATGGAAAGCGGCAGTTGAGATTTTTCCAGCTGCTGGTAATAAGCCGTGTAATCGCGGCCGGTGAATGCGTTGTCGCGTCCGCCGGCGGCCGCGATCATGCGGGAGAACTGGCCCTGCTTGACCTCTTTGGTACCCTTGAACATCATGTGCTCCAGCACATGAGCGACGCCGGTCTTGCCGTTGACTTCGTCGATGCTGCCGGCGCGATACCAGACCTGCGACACGACGACCGGCGAACGCTTGTCCTCCTGCACGATGATGCGCATGCCGTTGTCGAGCTTGAACTCGTGCGTCGCCGCCTGTAGCAGGCCCGGCAGCATGGCCGTCAGCAAAATCAGACTTCGAAATATCACCTTGTTGTTCTCCTTGAATGCGGATGCCGGAATGGCGATGTCACCGCGATGCAGTACGAGGTTTCATGAATTTCAGGAACGCCAGTTCTGACCGGGCGCATGCTTTCTTAGTTCAACCGCGGCAGTCCGGCACGCAGCATTATAGCCATTTAACCGGGGGCTGATTGCGACTAGAATAGAGGCCTATGTTCAATCTCTTCAAAAAAGACAAAACGCCGGCAGTCGATGCCGCAAAGGAGCCGGTCGCGACACCGGCAGCCGCGCAGGACGATGCTCCGGCTCCTGCCGCGCAAGCCCCCGCCCTCAGCTGGACCGAACGCCTGAAGCGCGGACTCAGCAAGACCCGAAGCCAGTTCGGCAACCAGCTGGCCGCTCTCTTCAGCGGCGGCAGGATCGACGAGGACGTCTACGAGGAACTGGAAACCATCCTGCTGACCTCCGATGTCGGCGTGCCGGCGACCCAGGCCCTGCTCGACGACATCAGGACCCGCGTCAAACGCCAGAGTCTGAGCGACACCAGCCAGTTGAAGGAAGCGCTCAAGCAATCGCTGCTGGAAATGCTGCTACCCTTGCAACAACCACTTGATACCCAAGGCCACCAACCCTTCATCATCATGCTGGTCGGCGTCAACGGCGCCGGCAAGACCACCACCATCGGAAAACTCGCCAACCTGTTCCAGTCGCAGGGAAAATCGGTGCTGATCGCCGCCGGCGACACCTTCAGGGCGGCCGCCCGCGAACAGTTGCAGGCTTGGGGCGAGCGCAACCGGGTACACGTCGTCAGCAACCAGAGCGGCGATGCCGCCGCCGTCATCTTCGACGCAGTCAACTCGGCCAAGGCCAGGAACATCGACATCGTGCTGGCCGACACGGCCGGCCGCCTGCCGACCCAGCTGAACCTGATGGAGGAGATCAGCAAGGTCAAGCGCGTCATATCCAAGGCCATGCCGGACGCGCCGCACGAGATCCTGCTGGTGCTGGATGCCAACACCGGCCAGAACGCCGTCACCCAGGTCAAGGCTTTCGACGACGCGCTCAATGTCAGCGGCCTCGTCCTCAGCAAGCTGGACGGCACGGCCAAGGGCGGCGTCATCGCTGCCATCGCCCAAGCACGGCCGATCCCGATCCGTTACATCGGCGTCGGCGAGAGCATCGACGACCTGCGTCAGTTCAAGGCCGACGAATTTGTTAACGCCCTGTTCTCGTGATAAGTTCATGTCCATGACGCTCACCTGCCCGCCCAAGCACTTCAGGACGATACCCGCATGATCCGCTTCGATCAGGTCAGCAAGCGCTATCCCGGCAGCAACCAGGCCCTGCAGGACGTCAGCTTCAATATCGACCAGGGCGAACTGGTTTACGTCACCGGTCATTCCGGCGCCGGCAAGAGCACGCTGCTCAAGCTGATCGCCGCGCTCGAACGACCCACCAGCGGCACCGTGCTGATCAACCAGCAAAACATCAGCCATCTGCGTAGCGCCGCCGTGCCTTTCCTGCGGCGCAAGTTCGGCCTGGTGTTCCAGGACCACAAGCTGCTGTACGACCGCAACTGTTTCGACAATGTCGCCCTGCCGCTGCACATCAACGGCATCAGCGGCAACGAGGCCGGTCGCCGCGTGCGCGCCGCACTGGACAAGGTGGGCCTGCTGGACAAGGAAAAGGCCATGCCGATCACGCTCTCCGGCGGCGAGCAGCAACGCCTCGCCATCGCCCGTGCCGTCGTCAGCCGGCCCGCCATACTGATTGCCGACGAGCCTACCGGAAACCTGGACGAGACCTATGCCGGCGAGATCATGCAACTGTTCAACGCCTTTCAGCAGGTCGGCGTCACCGTCATCATCGCCACCCATGACGTACGCGGTATCAGCCCGCAAGCCAAGGTGCTGAAACTGGACCACGGCCGCCTGACCAGCCAGTTCGGTGTGGATAACGATCACACATCACAAGCCCTCGCCGGAGCTGCATCATGAAACCCTGGCTGAACCAGCACGCGCAGGCACTGAGCCAGGTCACGCGCCGGATGAAGGCGCACTCGCTGGCGACCTTTCTGATGTTCATGCTGATGGGCGTCACGCTCTGCCTGCCGGGCACACTGTATGTCATCGTCGACAACCTCAACCGGCTGGCGGGCAGCATGCAAAGCGACCCGCAGCTCAGCCTGTTCCTGAAACTGGATATCGACAGTCAGACGGTCGGCGACATCGCGGACAAGCTCGAAGCGCATCCGGGCATCCAGAGCCATCGCTTCATCAGCAAGGACGAAGCCTGGGAGAACCTGCAACAGAACGCCGAAACGGCCGCGATTGCCGGCAATCTGGAAAAGAATCCCTTGCCTGATGCCTATTTCGTGACACCCGCGCCGCTGGCGCCGGAAGAGATCGAGCGATTGCAGACCGAACTGCAACAATGGGAGGGCGTGGAACTGGCACAGCTGGATGCCGACTGGATCAAACGCCTGAACGCCATTCTGCAGCTGGGCAAAAAAGGCATTATGGTACTGGTCGCGCTGCTGGGTTTCGCTCTTATCGTCATCATCGGCAATACCATCCGCCTGCAGATACTGACCCAGCGCGAAGAGATCGAAGTGAGCAAACTGATCGGCGCCACCGACAGCTTCATCCGTCGCCCGTTCCTCTATGCCGGCACGATCTACGGCCTGGGCGGCGGGCTGATCGCATGGCTGCTGCTGGTCGCCATCATCAGCCTGTTCAATATGTCTGTCGCCGATCTGGCCGAACTCTACGCCAGCGGCTTCCGGCTTGACCTGCCGTCCATGCAGACCAGCCTCGCCATCATCGGCAGCGCGGTCTTCCTCAGCTGGCTCGGCTCGTACATCGCCGTCAACCGCTCGCTGGCACAACTCGACTGACGCGCACGGGCTTACCCAAGGCTGATACCCATGAAAAAAGCCGGCAAGCGCCGGCTTTCTGATAACTGCAAGGCCTGCTACTTGAAAAAGCGGCGGAACCAGCCCTCGTCCTTGCTTTTCTCTTTCTCGGCGATGATGCCGATCATGTTGGCGCGCACGGCAGACACGTAATCCGCATCATCGCGACGGATATGGTTGATAAGCCAGGAGGTCAGCATGTGATGGATCTCATCGACGATGTCATCGCCCAGCCTGAAGCGCTCCAGATAATCGTTGACGCGCCGGACGAACAGATCGTGCACTTTCTTGTGCGGCTTGCAGTATTTATAGCCCGCCTCTTCCTGCAGACTTTCCTCGAAAGCGAAATGCGACAGGGTATAGTCGACCAGTTCGTCCAGCACCTTGCCGACCGCCTCCCTATCCTGCTTGGCCTTGGCCAGTTCCAAATCGTTGATGTAATCCACGATTCTTCTGTGCTGGCGGTCGATCACGTCGATGCCGGTATTCAAATCATCAGTCCATAAAATAGCCAAAACTGCTCTCCTCTCAAAGATGGTGGGTTATGCCCCGCGCTTCAAGTATTGTGAAAAGATGAACTGGTTCCAGAGTTGTAAAACCTCTTCGCCAGCCTCTGATGGTTGTCTCGCCGTACAGGTAAGCCGTTGATTCACCCTGATACGGACGCGCTCCTTCTGCCGGACCAGATTTCTTTTTTATCGGACAACCGAAGTTGCCCGCTCCCTTGACCTGATTCCAGTTGAAGGATGAAGGACATGCACAGCATATAGAAATGACCGATATGGAACTTGATATATATCAAGCAAAAACGGAATGCTGCAGGAGATAGAGTTGAGATCAGTAGAACCATCACTTCAGTTTGAATTCCACCGGAATGACAATCTTGAATTCATGGCCGCGCAGGCTCTCTGGCACCGGCAATGCCGCCAGCGCCCTGCCCACCATTTCCAGGGCCTTCCGGTCCAATAACGGGTAGCCGCTGGATTTGCGGATATCGAGGCTTTTCAGAACGGCATCCGCGCCGATATGAAAAATCACTTCCAGATCGCCTTGCTGTCCGCGCCTCCTGGCGGCTTCCGGATAATCGCTGTATTGATAAGCCTGCTGCTGAACGGCGCGTCCGTAGGCTCGCCAGAGATAGCCATCATCATCCATCACGGCCGGCCTCGCGACCGAGTCCACAACCGTACCCTCGGAAGATCCATAAACCGATCCGGTGTTGGGTGCCGGTGCTGCGCCAAAAACCCGATCGATCGCCGCCACGTTCTCCGGTGGCACTTCGGGTACGGTATAGCTAGCACCATCCGCTGGCCCTTCCGCCGTCAATACCGGCAATGCCATGCCGCGAGCGACCTTTTCTGTCTTGGCGGCCTCCGGAACTTTGACCTCGGGTCCGGCGACATTGAATTCAGGAATCTCTTCAGCAAGCGGCTCGGGCGGCAATTCGATGATTTCCGGCTGTGGCGGAATGGTCACAGCTTCCGCTTGCGGTGGTGGCAAATAGGCCAGATCGGCATCGATGGTTAGTGGGATTTTCTGACGGTCGGCATCTTGAGCGGTCAAAGTACCGATGAACACCACATGTGCGGCCAGCGAAAAGACAAACGCGATCGCCGTCAGCGCCTTGTCAGGCATGTTGCGCATTTTTCGGGGCGTGCTGGCCAAAATGTTGCGGATCGGCATCGTAGGGTTTATAGCAATTGGGCGTCAGACAAACTCCAGCGTATTCTGCATGGAGTTTGTCTTCCACAAGTGAATGTAAGTCCCTCGTCAGATATCCATCTTAAGTCAGTCGCAGGCGGGATACATCGGGAGTTTTTCCCGATGCATGCAACCGTCGAAGCATGATCAAGAAAACGGACCAATACCCGTTCGCACAAACACAACTTGCAAAAAAAATCGCCGCCGCAATGAAACTTTCGGGCGCTAGCACTCTCTCAGTGAGAGTGCTAGAATTGATTCGAAGGAGGAATTCTCGACCTATGAGCAACGCCATGACATTACCGACCATCAGCTCCGCCGATGGGCTTGACCAGTATATTCGGCTGGTCAAATCCTTCCCGATGCTGAGCGCGGAGGATGAATTAGCATTGGCCACCCGCCTGCAGAAAGACAACGATCTGGAAGCGGCGAAGCAGTTGATTCTGTCCCACATGCGCCTGGTCGTCAGCATTGCGCGCGGCTACTCTGGGTACGGCCTGCCGCAGGCCGACCTGATTCAGGAAGGTAATATCGGCCTCATGAAAGCGGTCAGAAAATTCGACCCGCAACGCGGTGTGCGCTTGGTTTCCTTTGCCATGCACTGGATCAAAGCGGAAATCCACGAATACATCGTGCGCAACTGGCGCTTGGTGAAAATCGCAACCACCAAGGCTCAACGCAAGTTGTTCTTCAATCTGCGCAGCATGAAGCAAAGCGCATGCGCGCTCGACAGCTCCGAAGTTAAGCATATCGCCGACGAACTAAACGTCAAGCCCGAAGAAGTGCTGGAGATGGAAGCACGCATGAACGGTCACGAGATTTCGCTGGAAGGCTATGGCGATAACGATGGCGAAGAGGTTTTCAGCCCGATCGCCTATCTGGAGGATCCGAGTGCCGAACCTTCAACGCTGCTGGCTGACCAGCAAGCCGAACGGCTCGAAATGTCGGGGCTGACAACTGCCATGAACAGCTTGGACGAGCGCAGCCGTCGCATCGTCGAGGCACGCTGGCTGCAGGAGGGCAACGGTGCCACCCTGCACGACTTGGCCGCGGAGTTCGGCGTATCTGCGGAGAGAATCCGTCAGATCGAACAGAAGGCCATGCAGAAGATGCGCTTGTTGCTGAGCGAGAATCGCGGCTGATGATGTAGCATCAGCACAACCAATAAAAAAGGCTGCCAAAGGCAGCCTTTTTTATTGGTTCTATTTTTCACTCGGCATTAGCCGAAGAAAATCACCGACAATGCGCTCAGCCAAGACATGACGATCAATACGATCACAATGGTGAGCGGCAGGTTGTAAAACGTAAAGTAGTCTTTCATCGCACTATCTCGGTTCATTCAGTTGGGTCGATTTTATTCTGATTACCGGTCTGTTTCAAGCGATTGAACGGAATCATTGGATCGTCGTCGTCCATCAGAATCCGCTGTGCCGGGCCATCCATGTCGTCATACTGGCCGTTTTTGATGGCCCAGAGTATGCCGAACGCAGCCAACCCCACAAACACGATGGTCAGGCCGAGCAGAAAAAGAACGGACGACAGCGTCATGCCACCTTGGCCTGTGTCGCGTCTGCTTCAAAATTCAGCGCGTTCTTCATGTGCTGACGCAAGATCTTCAGGTCTGCAACCTGCGCCTGTATGCTCTTTTCCATGCCTTCCAGTTCTTCGATGCGGTCTTCCAGCGTATCAGTCGCTTTGTAGATGCGCTTGATACTTTCCAGCCGACGACGCAACTGCAGCTGATGTTCGCGCACTTGCGACTCCATCGGCGCAATCACCGCTTTCAGCCAGTTCTCAACATCATGGTTGGCGACTTCGTAGACATGGATCACACGACTGGCCAACGTTTCAAAGAACTTTGAAGTCAAGGTCATCTTCTCGTTGGCGATCATGTTCAATGTCGTATTGAACTGCTCCTTGTAGGCGCGCTCCAGCTTTGCCAGTTCCTTCTGATAGCGCAACGTGGAAAATGCGGGCGCATCAGCCTTGCGCAGTCCGTGTTCCTTGGAGAACTTCTCGTACATCGCATCCATCATGTTCTTGATCTCTTCGATCTGCTTGTCGGACTGCAGCATGCGATCCTTCAGGTCGGCGAAGAAACCATCCATGGCGGCGCGGATGCTCTTTGTGAAATTGGCCGCGACCATGGTTTCGCGGGTTTTGACGACGGATTCGCGCACCGCTTTCATACCCAGTAGCGTGAACAGCTGGTTGGTCTGCTGCGAGAAGATACTGCGCAGCGCCTGGAAGCGCTGCAAGCCTTTTTCGAAATTCTCCTTGTCGACCTTGACCTTGCTCATCATGTGCTCGACCACGTCCTCGTTCTTGCCGCGCAGCCCCTTGAGTTCGCCAAGCTGTTCAGCGAGACCCTGCAGGCGGGCATCAAGAATCAGATGAGAATTATTGATCAGATCTTCGATTTCATTCTGCGTGTTGTCACGCACAATCTCTTTCTTGGAAGGAATGAGCTCCTCGGAGAGGGCCTTCTCCAGTTCAGGCAACCGGCTTTTCACCAGTAATGCATCATCCGAACTGACCTTGGCCAGCAGGGCCTTCTGCGCCGAAATGGGAAAGATCTGCCTGGGGTCGAGACCCAACAGTTCGGCACTGGTATTGACCTGCTTGGTCAATTCGCGCTCGATTTCCACTTCGTTCTTCAATTCGTCCCACAGGCCGTCGATCTTGTTCAGAACGGCCAGACGGCCTTTCTGCTTCCAGCGTGTGCCGCTGATATACTGGCGCCAGACGTCGATCTCGGACTTGGTGACGCCGGTATCGGCTGCCAGAATGAATAGCACGGCATGTGCGTTTGGCAGCATATTGAGCGTCAGCTCGGGCTCGGTGCCGATGGCGTTCAACCCGGGCGTGTCGAGAATGACCAGACCCTGTTCCAGCAAAGGGTGCGGCACGTTGATCATGGCATAGCGCCAGCTCGGCACATCGATGCTGCCGTCGCTGTTGAGCCCCATGGCATCATCCGGATTGTTCGGATCATATAGACCATAACGTTCAGCCTCTTCCACGCTGACCTTCTTGGTCATGCTGACCTGCTTGAAGGCCTCCGCCATGCTTTCGCTGGAATCGACGTTGAACTCGAACACCTTCCACTCATCCGGATAATTCTTGTATTCGCTGGTTGTCACATCAGACGCACGGGTCTCGATCGGCAGCAACTGCAGACAGGTCGGTTTGGAGGGGTCATACAGCAGTTCGGTCGGGCACATCGTGGTGCGGCCGGCAGAGGAAGGCAACAGTCGTTGACCATAGTCGGCAAAGAAAATGGCGTTGATCAGCTCGGACTTGCCACGCGAAAACTCGGCGACAAAAGCGACGTTCAGTTTATCGTCGCGCAGGCGCTCCAGCAGATGCTGAATGCGCTGGTCGATCTGCCCGTCATTGAGTTCCTGCTCGTTCAGCCAGCTGCGGTAATCGCAGATCGTATCCACCAACGCCTTCCGCCATTCGGCATAGGCTGCAAACTGGTGGGCAAGCTTGTTTTCGGCCATGGTCATCCCTGAATACTTTTTTAGTGAATATCACTTTAGCATGCCGCCAAGAATAGTCAAATTAATCAGCATGCTAATGCATACATTTCATCCAATTTTCAGATGAGCGGAAGATGTCTGCAGATAAACGGCATTATGAATCTGTCCGACCACATTCTGCTATCATTTTGACTTTAAGTTAGCAAAGCTTGCAATGACCGGATTGACCCCGAACTCACCGCGCCCTACCGACATCCGCCTGCACCAGAGTTCCAGACTGCTGGAGATCAGTTTCGACGACGGCAACAGCGCCATGCTCTCCTGCGAGTTTCTGCGCGTCTACTCCCCCTCGGCCGAAGTGCGCGGTCACGGCCCGGGGCAGGAAGTGCTGCAGACCGGAAAAGAAAACGTCAATATCACCGGCATCGAACCGGTCGGCAATTACGCGATCAAGCTGATCTTCTCCGACGGCCACGACACCGGGCTTTACTCCTGGGACTATCTCTACGACCTCGCCAGGAATTATGAGGCGCTGTGGCTTGAATATCTCGGCCGCCTTTCTATGGCCGGTATCCAACGCAAGGAAGCACAATGAACGACAAGAACACCACCCACTTCGGCTTTCAGACCGTGGCCGAAGCCGAAAAGGCAAAAAAAGTCGGCGAGGTCTTCCATTCGGTCGCACGCAAATATGACCTGATGAACGACGTCATGTCCTTTGGCATGCACCGTGGCTGGAAGCGTTTTGCAGTCGAGGTCAGCGGAGTCTCCAGAGGCGACCGCGTGCTGGACATCGCCGGTGGTAGCGGCGACCTGTCTCGTCTGTTCGTAAAGAAGGTCGGCAACAGCGGCGAGGTCATCCTGACCGATATCAACGCCTCCATGCTTGCTGTCGGCCGCGACCGCCTGATTGACGATGGCGTGGCCGTACCGGCACTGCAGTGCGATGCGGAAAAGCTGCCCTTTCCGGACCAGCATTTCGATTGCGTCATGGTCGCTTTCGGCCTGCGCAACATGACGCACAAGGAGACCGCCCTGGCCGAGATGCAGCGCGTGCTGAAGGTCGGCGGTCGACTGCTGGTATTGGAGTTCTCCCAGATATGGAAGCCGCTGGCGCCGGTCTACGACGCCTATTCATTCAAGCTGCTGCCGCTTATGGGCAAAATCTTCGCCAGGGATGCCGACAGTTACCAGTACCTGGCCGAATCCATCCGCATGCACCCGGATCAGGAAACCCTGAGGCAAATGATGCTGGACGCCGGTTTTGCCAAGGTCGATTATTACAACCTCGCCGCCGGTGCGGTCGCGCTGCACAAGGGCTGGAAGATCTGAAACCATGCTCAAACCCCTGCTGACACGTCTGCTGAATCACCTCGTCAACCAGAACAGCTGGGCCAAGGAACAACTGCAGCCGTTTGGCGGCAAAACCGTCAAGTTCAACATCCCGCCGCTCGGTGCCAACCTGACCATACTGGAAGATGGCGGGCTGGCCATGGCCGGTGAATCTGCGCAGCCTGATGCCAGCATCACAGTGCCGCCGTCGGTCGCACTCCGCTTGCTGGCCAATGACGATGCCGCCTCCACGCTGGCGACGCTGGAAGGCGACACCGAACTGGCCGCCACGTTGGCGAAGGTCTTGCGCGGCATGTCGTGGGAATACGAAGAGGACCTGAGCAGACTCATCGGCGACGTCCCCGCGCATCAGTTGGCCGAGTTCGGCCGCAAGGCCGGCCAAGAGATCAGAAGCCAGGGCCTCAATCTGATGCAGATGCTGATCGAATACTGGCAGGAAGAACAGCCCTTGCTCGCCAAGAAGCGCCATGTCGAATCGTTCAACCGTGACGTCGATACGCTGCGCGAGGACAGCGAACGGCTGGAAAAGCGGAGTGAACATCTGCAAAAACAGATAGAAGAGCTGTCGGGAAAAACCAAGTCCACCGGCGCCTGAGCGTCGCCCAATCCACAAGCCAGCAAAGACCTGTCACATGCGCCTGTTCCGTCTGCTCAAAATCCTCGTCGTGACACTACGTTTCGGTCTCGACGAGCTCATCCTGAGCCACTCGCGGCTGCGCCCCCTGCAGCGGCTGCTGCACCTGCTGCTATTCTGGCGCCGGCTGCAACAGTCGCGCGGCGAACGTTTGCGTCTGGCGCTGGAAGCGCTGGGGCCGATCTTCGTCAAGTTCGGGCAGGTGCTCTCCACGCGCCGCGACCTCATTCCACCGGATGTGGCAGAAGAGCTTTCCAGACTGCAGGACCGCGTGCCACCTTTCGCCTATGCCGAGGTCGAGCGCATCATCGAAGCCTCGTTCGACAAGCCGCTGCACGAAGTCTTCGGCCAGTTCGAACAAACGCCGGTCGCCAGCGCCTCGGTCGCCCAGGTGCACTTCGCCCATCTGCCGGACGGCCATCCGGTCGCGGTGAAGATCCTGCGCCCCAGCATCGCCGCAGTAATCGAGAAAGACCTGTTGCTGCTGGACACTGCTGCCTGGCTCATGCACAACCTGTGGGATGAGGGCAAACGCCTAAAACCGCGCGAGATTGTCGCCGAATTCGCCCGCCACACCCACGCCGAGCTCGACCTCATGCTGGAAGCCGCCAACTGCAGCCAGTTGAAACGCAATTTCGCCAACAGCCGGCAACTGCTGGTACCGGAAGTGTACTGGGACTGGTGCCGCCAGCAGGTCATGGTGATGGAGCGCATGCAGGGCACGCCGGTGAGCCAGATCGCCACGCTGCAGGCCAAGGGCATCGACATCCCGAAACTGGCCAGCGACGGCGTCGAGATATTTTTCACCCAAGTGTTCCGCGACGGCTTCTTTCACGCCGACATGCACCCGGGCAACATCCTGGTGGCAGATGACGGCCGCTACATCGCGCTCGACTTCGGCATCATGGGTACGCTGAACGAGGTCGACAAGGAATACCTGGCCCGCAATTTCCTCGCCTTCTTCCGCCGCGACTACCGCGAAGTCGCCAGGGCGCACGTCGAATCCGGCTGGGTGCCGGCCGATACGCCGATCGACGAGTTCGAGACCGCCATCCGCGCTGTCTGCGAACCGATCTTCGACAAGCCGCTGAAGGAGATCTCCTTCGGCCGCACGTTGCTGAGCCTGTTCCAGATGGCGCGCCGCTTCGGCGTCATCATCCAGCCTCAGCTGATCATGCTGCAAAAAACCCTGCTCAACATCGAAGGCCTAGGACGTGAACTCGACCCGGATCTCGATCTGTGGAAAACCGCGCGTCCCTACCTCGAACGCTGGATGTCGGAACAACTGGGCTGGCGAAGCGTGGTGCAGAACATACGGTCCGAACTGCCCTACTGGGGCAAGATCCTGCCGCAAGTGCCGCGCCTGTTGCAGCAGCAGTTGCAGAAAAGCCATGACAACCCGCTGCATGAAGAACTGCGCCTGCTGATCCGGGAACAACAGAGACAGACGTGCTGGCTACGCCTCATCGGCTTGACGCTGGTCGGCCTGCTGGCTTGGCAACTGGCCCGGCATTTTCTGTTCTAGGCAGCGAAACAGGCCGTTGCACAGGGCGGCTGATTTGCTAGAATCTAGCACCCTGAGAGTGCACGCCAGTCGCTGCCATGAGCCTCGCGCCGGCAGCAGCCTGCCTCCCGGATTTTGGCAGCTTTATTTCGTGACAATAACGGCGGCAAAGGAACCAACGTGCTCATTGGCTTCGTGATCATCTACCTCGTCATCTCCATCGGTATTGGCGTCTATGGCGCCACCAAGGTGCACAACTCTCGCGATTACGTGACTGCCGGTCGTAGTTTGCCGCTGCCCATGGTCATGGCGATGGTGTTCGCCACCTGGTTCGGCGCCGAGACGGTGCTCGGGATACCTGCCACCTTCCTCGACGAAGACCTCGGCGGCCTCATCTCCGATCCCTTCGGCGCCTCGCTCTGCCTCGTCCTGTTCGGCCTGTTTTTCGCACGCCCGCTCTACCGCATGAACCTGCTGACCATCGGTGACTTCTATCGCAGCAAATACAACCGCTTTGTCGAAGTCATGGTCGCCATCGCCATCGCCCTCTCCTACCTCGGCTGGGTCGCAGCCCAGGTCACGGCGCTGGGTCTGGTGTTCAGCGTACTGTCGGACGGCACTATCACGCAGACCCAGGGCGTCATCATCGGCGCGACTGTCGTCCTCATCTATACGCTGTACGGCGGCATGTGGTCGGTGGCGCTGACCACCTTCGTGCAGATGATCGTCATCGTGCTCGGCCTGCTCTGGATCGGCTGGCTGGTATCGGACATGACCGGCGGCATCGCGCCGGTCATCAGCCACGCGCACGAGGCCGGCAAATTCAACTTCTGGCCGGAACTGAACAGCATCGCCATGCTGGCTTTCCTTGCCGGGCTGCTGACCATGGGTTTCGGCTCGATCCCGCAGCAGGACGTCTTCCAGCGCGCCAATGCCTCGAAGAACGAGAACATCGCCGCCTGGGGCTCCATCGGCGGCGGCATCGCCTATTTCCTGTTTGCCGCCGTGCCGCTGTTTCTCGCCTACTCCGCCACGCTGATCGACCCGGCCAAGGTCGCCGCGTTGCTGACCGCAGGTAATGCGGAACACATCCTGCCCAGTCTCGTCATCGACCATTTACCCTTGTACGCCCAGGTCATCTTCTATGGCGCGCTGCTTTCGGTCATCATGAGTACTGCATCCGGCACACTGCTGGCGCCATCGGTCACTATTTCCGAAAACATCCTGAAAGGCATGTTCGGCCGCATGAGCGACGCCCACTTTCTGCGCATGATGCGTATCGTCGTCGTGCTGTTCACCATCGGCGTGACAGCTTATGCGCTGTGGGCGGTCGGCAAGGATACCGGCATCCATCACATGGTCGAGAACGCCTACAAGGTGACGCTGGTGATGGCGTTTACGCCGCTGGTTGCCGGCATTTACTGGAAGCGCGCCAGCGGCCAGGGCGCGGTCTTTGCCATCCTGCTGGGTCTTTTGACTTGGATACCGCTGGAGATTGTTGCGCCGGAGGGCGACATTCCGCCGCAATTCGCCGGTTTCATCATGAGCGTCATCGGCATGGTGGCGGGTTCATTGCTGCCTGACCTGCCCTGGCTGAAGAAGGCGCATCACCGCCACAAGCACGCTGACTAATAAATTAGCGCTGGCAGCGACGGCAGTAAAAAGTCGAGCGCTGCCCCAACCGGATCGATTGAATCGGCGTCGCACAGACCTTGCACGGTGCGTCCGTGCGGCCGTAAACGAAATATTCCTGCTGGAAATAACCGGGGTTGCCGTCGGCGCCGAAGAAATCGCGCAAACTGCTGCCGCCCGCCTTTAGCGCATCCTGCAGGGTAGCCTTGATCTCGGCGACCAGTTTCTCGCAGCGGTTCCGGCTGACCTTGTTCGCTGCCGTGCGCGGATCGATAGCGGCGCGGAACAGCGATTCACTGGCGTAGATGTTGCCTACTCCGACCACCAGATGACTGTCCATGATCGCGTTCTTGATCGGCGCACTCTTGTTGCGCAACTGCCGGTAGAGCCAGTCGCCGCTGAAGCTGTCATCGAGCGGCTCCGGTCCCAGCACCTTCAGCAGCGCGTGCTCTTCCGGCGCCTGACCGGCCCACAACACGGCACCGAAGCGGCGCGGATCGCGCAGCCGTAACACCTGGCCGTCAGCGAAATGCAGGTCGAAATGATCGTGCTTCTGCGGTGGCTCGTCGCGCTCAAGCAGGCAGATGCGGCCGGACATGCCGAGATGCAACAGCAGGGTACCCGGCGCGAAGCGCGCCAGTATGTATTTGCCGCGGCGGCCGAGTTCGAGCAGCGGCTGGTTTTGCAGGGTTTCGGGAAGATGCGCCGGGATCGGCCAGCGCAGGGAGGCGTTTCTGACAACGACCTGACTGACCGTCTGTCCGAGCAGCGGGAGCAGGCCCCGCCGCGTCGTTTCCACTTCCGGCAATTCGGGCATGATGCCGAATCACTCCTCCTTGGGGATGTTCACCGGCGGATTCAGCATGGCGAATCCGATGTCGTTGGCATAGCGATAGATGATTCCCTCGTCGGGACGACCGAGCATCAGATCCGGCGCTTCCTGCAGCTTGTCGAAATGCACCTTGCCACCGCCTTGCAGTTTGACCTCGAATGAGGGATACGTGGCCTTGTTGTCCGGTTTGTACGGTTCGACCGACTTGGCAGACGACTGCAACCATGCCAGATCCAGCCACTCGTTCATCTCGTCCTGCTTGGGTCTGGCATTCTCGGCAGAGACCTTCCACTTGCCGTCCTGCAAGTCGACATTCAAGCGGATGTCTTCCCATTGCTCCAGACGGGAGAAATCAAAGCCGGCGATCTTCTCTGTCGGCTTCAGCGGCTTCTTGTCGATCAATTCCACCACCTGAGTGGCGGCCGTCTCGCTGTAAGTCGGGTCCAGCATGTAAACGGCATTCTGATGGGCAACATACTGCTCGCTGCTCACCGGATTGTAGGTACCGAACAGGAACTCATGGTCATCCAGCTTGAGCTTGAGCTTGGGCTGATCGAGGCCGTACTTGGCCAGATCGGTCGTCGGGAATTTCTGTGCACTGACCGCCGCCACGATCGACATGATGCGCTGTACCGTCGGTTGATCAGCGCGCGCCTTGTAAGGCTGGGTCAGATGCCAGTAACCATCGATCTTTTCGAAACTGACCGGCGCCCTGGTCGGAAATTCGACCTGCACGCGGGAGATATCCGCCAGTTTCAGGCTGGATATTTCATGCAGTTTGGGGCCTTCCACTTCAGGCTGCGGACGCAGGTAGAGGAAAGTGACGATGCCTGCTATCAACAACAGCAGCCCGAGATTGATCAACCAACGCTTAATCATGCTTTACGACGCTTCCACCAGATCAAGACACCTGCCACCAGCAAGCCGATAGGCAGCACCAGACGGAACCCGAAGAAGATCAGCATGGTCAGGAACCGGTTCCATGGATCGCTCGGAATCACCACATTCACATCCTTCAGCGGCTTGGGCAGGATGGTGATGAGGTCATCATCGCCGGCCAGCCAGTTGACGACATTGATACCGAAATCGAGGTTGCCACCGTTGCCGACAAAGGTATTGGCCAGGAAGTTGCCGTTGCCGATGACGACGACGCGCTGACCCTTCTTGCCATACTCGCGCTCAAGCGCTACGGCGATGTTGATCGGGCCCGGGATATCGGTCTTGCTGTCGAAAGTGACCTTGGTATTGGCGTCGACCTTGCCGGTTTCCAGCCAGCCGTTGGGCGCGACCTCGACCAGGCGGCTGACTTTCCAGCCATACTCGAACGAGTCGGTCGCGTCGATCATGCGTGCTTCCGGGAACAGGGTGCGTAACATGAAGTTCTTGGTGATGGCGTGCTCGCCATAGGTGTTGGCGAACGCCACCTTGGGGTCGGCGCCGTACTGCGAGGACGACAGATCGATGACCACGCCCGGGGTGATCTGCAAGCCCAGATATTCGGCCAGCGGCTCCAGACCGCGCAGGTTCTCGTCATCCAGCAACCACAGCAGGTTGCCGCCCTTTTCGACATAATCCTTGATCTTGGCGACCTCGATCTCGCTGATATCGACCTGCGGGCTGGCGATGACCAGCATGGCGCCGTTGCTCGGCACCTCGGGCGCCAGCGTCAGGTCCGGATTGGCCAGCTTGAAACCCTTCTTCTCCAACTGCGCGCCGAACTCGCCGATATCGTGGTTCTTCAAACCGAGCAGATTGCGTTCGCCATGACCGTCGAGATACATCACTGCGCGGTCGCGGCTGCGCGACAGACGCACCAACAGATTGGTCATGTCCTGTTCGACATACGGCGGGATCAGGCGATCCTCGCGTTGCTGATACTCGACGATCACTTCGCCTTCGGCACGGATACCGGCATCCTGCGCCAGCTTCGGCTCTTCGGCCGGATTGATGAACTCGAACGTGATGTCCGGCTTGGTGCGCTGATAGCGCGCGATGAAGTCGTTGATCGCCTTGCGATAGGCGTCGTCCTGCGAAACGAACACGCGCATGTTGACCGGACCGTCCATCTGCTTGAGGACATTGACGCTGCCCTCAGTCAAGGTGTTGCGCGTGCTGTGCGTGATGTCCTGGGAGTAGCTGTATTCGCGCGACAGAAAACCGAGCAGGAACACCAGAATCAGGAACAGCAAAACAAAGAAACTGTTTTGCACCATCAGCTGTAAACGTAATTTACGGTTTGTTTTCATAATCTATCTGTTCCAATCAGCCGCGCAGACGGTCTGCATCGAGGCGGCGGATCGTCAAGGTCAGGAAGGTAATAATAAACAGGATGAAGTAGGCAAAATCCTTGGTGTCCAGCAGTCCGCGCGAGAACGGCTCGAAATGGCGCATCAGTGAGAGATAGGCCATGGTGCTGGTCGGATCGCCAGCGAGGAAGTGATCCAGAATCAGCAGCGCGAACAGCGCAACGAAAGTGATGATGCCGGCCACCACCGGCTGATGCGTCAGGCTGGAGACATAGATGCCGAGCGCCGAGAAACTGGCGACCAGCAGCCAAAGTCCCAGCACATTGGAAAAGATGTAGCCGAAATCGAGATCGGTCCACAGGTGCATGGAGGACATCATGGCCGCCATGAACAGGATAATGATACTGAGGAAGCCGACCAGGCCGAGGAACTTGCCGATGACGATCTCGGTGATCGACAGCGGCGCACTGAACAGGAAGGGCAGCGTGTTCTGGCGGCGCTCTTCGCTGATCAGGCGCATGGAAAGCAGCGGCACGGCGAACAGCATGACGAACGAAGCGATGCCAAACACGTTCTGGCCGACAAAGGCAGTGATGCCGATTCGCTGCTCGGGACGCATGGCGCCGGACATGGTCTGGAAATACTGATCGACACCGATCAGGAAGAAGGTGCCGAAAACGAATTGCAGCAAGGCCAGAATCACCCAGCCCATGGGCGAGGAGAACAGGCTCTTCAGCTCTTTTCTAACGATATTGAAAATCATGGGGTGCAACCTCTATTGAATGCGTCGGGTAATCATCGCGCCCGTCAGGCGGCTTCTTGATAGGTCAGCTGGACGAACACATCTTCCAGGCTGGTCTGATCGGGATTGATCTGGTGCAGCCCCCAGCCATTGCTGACGGCAGCCTGTACCAGCGCCTCGGCCGGCGACTGTCCTTCACTGAAACGCACGCGCAGCAGGCCGGGGTTGACCGTCTCGACATCGACCACGCCCTCGATCGCCAGCAAGGCTTCGGCTGCCGGCGGATTGTGCAGGCCGACAAGCAGTTTGTTGACGCTGCGTTGCTGCTTCAGCACATCGATACCGCCGCTGAACACCAGCTTGCCCTGATGAATGATCTGTACGTGATCGCAGACCATTTCGACCTCCGGCAGGATGTGAGTGGACAGGATGACGCTGTGTTCACCGCCCAGCTCCTTGATCAGCGCACGGATGTCACGGATCTGGATCGGGTCGAGGCCGACGGTCGGCTCGTCGAGGATAACGACCATGGGGTTGTGGATGATGGCCTGCGCGATGCCGACCCGTTGCTGGTAACCCTTGGACAGGTTCTCGATCAGGCGCTTGCTCATCTCGGTCAGGCCGCAACGCTCCTTGGCGCGCTCGACCGCTTTCTTCACATGCCCCCGCTTGACGCCGTGCAGTCGCGCAGCCACGGACAGGAACTCGTCGACGGTCAATTCACGATAAAGCGGCGGCGTCTCCGGCAAATAGCCGATCAAGGCCTTGGCTTCCTTCGGCTTCTCGATCATGTCGATACCGCAAATCTTGATGCCGCCGGCACTGGGAGCGAGGTTACCGGTGATCATCTTCATGGTGGTGGACTTGCCGGCGCCGTTCGGACCGAGGAAACCCAGGACTTCGCCCTTGCTCAGATTGAAACTGACATCGCTGACCGCCTCGCGGCCACCATAGACCCGGGTCAGGTGACTTGCCTCAACAGTTACTGTACTCATATGCTCGCTACATCCAGTCGGAGAGAAATTGTGGCTAATGATTTGAGGGTGCTAAATTAAGAAAACGCCTGACATGTGTCAAGCGTTAGTCGAAATTCGCAGCAGGTAGAGTCCGGCCACATGCGCAAAGTTCTGGCTGGAAAAGTTCTGCCCAAAAAGCTATAGTCAGACTTCATTATGGATGAACTTGTAACTGCTGTCACGGACAAAGCATCAACCCTCTCAATCCGGTTTTTACCTTCGAGCGACCCAATGATTTCTACCACCCCGACGCGCCGTTTAATCTCGCTGACTGCTTTTGCGGCAGCCTTGGCGCTTGTCGCCCCTATCGCTCAATCGACAGAAAAGGATACGACCGGTACGCCCGTCCAACCCCAGGTTCAGGCTACGACAGAGCAGCCGGCACTGACTGCCGATTTCATATATAAGTATCTGGTCGGTGAAGTCGCCGGTCAGCGCGGCGAACTCGCCCTCGCCAGCAACCTGTTCCTCGAACTCGCCAAAACAAGCCGTGACGCCAGACTGGCGGAACGCGCGACCAAGGCAGCCGTCTATGGCAACAACCCGCTGGTCGCCATACAGGCGGTCAGCCTGTGGTCCGAACTCGACCCGGATTCTGTCGACGCCCAGCAGACCACGGTGCAGATGCTGGTCAGCACCGGCCGCCTGGCCGAAACCGAGCCCTATCTGGTCAAATTGCTGGAAAAGGAAGATACGCGCGCCAACGGCTTTCTCTATCTGCACAGCCTGTTCGCCAGACAGAACGACAAGCAGGCCGTGCTCGAACTGGTGGAGCGGCTGGCCGCCAAATACCCGGCGTTGCCCGAATCGCACTTCGCCATCGCACAGGCAGCTTGGGATGCCGGCAACAACACACTGGCGCTGGAGCAACTTAAATCCGCCGACAAGCTGCGTCCGGGCTGGGAGCTGGTCGCTCTGCTGCAAGGCCAGGTGCTGTTCGTCCAATCACCACGATCAGCCGTCGACTATTACCGCGCATTCCTGAAGAAATATCCGGACGCGAACGAGACCCGCCTTTCGTTCGCCCGCCTGCTGGTCAACCAGAAGCGCTTCGATGAAGCCCGTAACGAGTTCGTCAAACTGGCCTCCACTTCTGCCGACAACCCGGAGATTCTGGTCGTGGTCGGCCTGCTGTCCTTTCAATCCGGCAGCCACAAAGAGGCCGAGGATTACCTGCTGAAAGCGCTGAATTCCGAGTATCCGGACAAGGACCAGGTCTATCTCTACCTCGGCCACAACGCGGAAAAACAGAACCGGGACCAGCAGGCGCTGGAATGGTACGAGAAGATCCAGCCGGGCGAACGTTTCCTCGATGCGAAACTCAACATCGCCTACGTCACCAGCCGCATGCAAGGCACGGATGCCGGCATCGCACTCCTGAAGTCGCTGGACGGCCTGCACAGCGAGCAGCAGGCTACCGTCAACCAGGCCATCGCCAGCCTGCTGACCCAGGCCAAACGCGACGCCGAGGCCTACGCCATTCTGGAAGAAACCGTCAAAACCCTGCCCAACACGCCGGACCTGATCTACGACTACGCCATGGCGGCGGAACGCATGAAGAAACTCGACGTCATGGAGCACGAGCTGCGCAAGCTGATCAAGCTGAAACCGGATTATGCGGCTGCCTACAATGCGCTCGGTTACTCCTTTGCCGACCGCAACATCAACCTGCAGGAAGCCTACAGCCTGATCGAAAAAGCGCTGCTGCTGCGCCCCAACGACCACTACATCATGGACAGCATGGGTTGGGTCTATTACCGCATGGGCAGCCTGGACAAGGCACTGGATTACCTGCAACGCGCCTACCAGACCCAGACCGACCCCGAGATTGCCGCCCATCTGGGCGAAGTACTCTGGCAACAGGGCAAGCGCGACGAGGCGATCAAGACCTGGGAAGAAGCCCTGCAATCGCACCCTGACAACCAGATCCTGCTGGACACCAGCAAGCGTTTCCTGCGTTAAGTCATGCGGCCCCCCTGTGCTCGCTGGCTGCTCATGCTCGGCCTGCTGCTGCTCGGTGGCTGTGCCAGCCTGCAGCCTACCGCCGAAAGTCCGCTGCCGATCCCGACCGGTAATCCAGCCGAACTCAACCGCATCCACCTGACGCAACTCGCTGGCATAGAACAGTTCTACCTGCAGGCACGCATCGGCATCCAGGCCAACGGCAAGGGTTCATCGGGCAGCACGCGCTGGCGCCACGATCAACGAGGCAACGACATCTCCATGCTGTCGCCGGTCGGCGGCACGGTCGCCAAGATCATCACCAGCAGCGCGGGCGTCACGCTGACCACCAATGACGGCAAAGTGCTGCAGGCCGACGACGCCGAATCCCTGACACAGGAACATCTGGGCTGGCGCCTGCCGCTGCGGGGGCTACCGGACTGGGCGCTGGGCAGGCCCAACGGCCCGCTCTACGAAGAAATGCATTGGGACAGCATCGGCCGCATCACCAGGCTGAAACAGGACGGCTGGGAGATCGAATATCCGGAATACATGGAGACCGGCGGCTACCGCCTGCCCAAGCGCATCAACCTGCGCAGCCGCAACCTCACCATCAAGCTCGTCATCGAACGCTGGGACGAACTCGGCGCCGCCGCCAACCATGCCCACAATTAGCCAGAATCTCACGCAAGCCCATGTCGCCAACTGACACATTTCAGTCCTTCCCCGCCCCAGCCAAGATCAACCTGTTCCTGCATGTCACCGGTCGCCGCGAGGACGGCTACCATACGCTACAGACCGTGTTCCGCCTGCTCGATTTTCATGACACGCTGCAAATCCGCGTCACTGCCGACGGCAGCATCGCCCGCGTTTCCGGCAACGATCTGGTCGCGCCAGAAGACGATCTGGTGATCCGCGCGGCAAGACTGTTGCAACAACACACACAATGCCGGCTCGGCGCCGAGATCGGCGTGGAAAAGCGTATCCCGATGGGCGGCGGTCTAGGCGGCGGTAGCTCCGATGCCGCCACCACGCTGTTGGCGCTGAATCATCTGTGGCAACTCGGTCTCGACCGCGATGAACTGCAACGGCTGAGCGTCAAGCTCGGCGCCGATGTGCCCGTCTTCATTTTCGGCCGGAACGCCTGGGCCGAAGGCATAGGCGAGGAACTGCAGGCCGTCAGTCTGGAGGCCAGGCACTATCTGGTGCTGACACCAGCCGTGCATGTCTCCACCGCAGAAATTTTTAACAGTAGGGAATTGACAAGAAACACGAATCCCACGACAATAGCGGCCTTTTCCAGAGAGGCAAATTCTGGTCGGTTGTACAGCGGCACGTTGCACAACGATCTTGAGTCTGTCGTTTTCGGACATTACCCTGCAGTAGCAGCTTGCATGAAATGGTTGAGCAGTTTCGCTCCCACCCGCATGAGTGGCTCCGGTGCATCGGTCTTTGCCGAATTCACATCACTGGACGAAGCTAGAAAAATTTTCGACATGATGCCGGCCGAAATCGCCGGAACCAAGGTTTCAGGTTTTACGGCATCGAGTCTGGATCGCCATCCGCTCCAAGCGTTGGCATGAAGAAAAGTCAGCAGTACCGATTTAATTGGGGAGTCGCCAAGCTGGTTAAGGCACCGGATTTTGATTCCGGCATGCGAAGGTTCGAATCCTTCCTCCCCAGCCAAAAACTTAAGCGTGTAATTGTTTTACACGCTTTTATTTTTTCAAAAGGGAATCCACTGTGGCCAATGGCGACATGATGGTATTTACTGGCAACGCCAATCCCCGGCTTGCCGCAGAAGTTGTCAGCCACCTCGGCATCAGCCTCGGCCGCGCGACCGTAGACCGTTTCAGCGACGGTGAAGTCATGGTCGAACTGATGGACAACGTGCGCGGCAAGGATGTCTTCGTTCTGCAACCCACCTGCATGCCGACCAATGACAACCTGATGGAAGTCATGGTCATGGTCGATGCGTTGCGTCGCTCCTCGGCCGGCCGCATCACCGCCGCCATTCCCTATTTCGGTTATTCCCGCCAGGACAGACGCCCGCGTTCTGCCCGCGTCGCGATCACGGCCAAGGTCGTCGCCAACATGCTGACCATCGTCGGCGTCAACCGCGTGCTGACCATGGACCTGCACTCCGACCAGATTCAGGGCTTCTTCGATATTCCGGTCGACAACATCTACGCCACACCGTTGCTGCTGAGCGACCTGTGGCGTTGCAATTACGACAACCTGGTCGTGGTCTCGCCAGACGTCGGTGGCGTGGTTCGTGCCCGCGCCGCTGCCAAGCAACTGAATTCCGATCTGGCGATCATCGACAAGCGCCGCCCCAAGCCGAATGTCGCCAAGGTCATGAACATCATCGGCGACGTCGCCGACCGCACCTGCGTCATCATGGATGACATGGTCGACACCGCCAACACCCTGTGCGAAGCAGCGGCTGCACTGAAGGCGCAAGGCGCCGTGAAAGTGGTCGCCTACTGTACGCACCCGGTGCTTTCCGGCGCAGCGGTCGAGCGTATCAGCGCTTCCGAGTTGGACGAACTGGTGGTCACCAACACTATCCCGTTGCGCGCCGATGCCGCCACCTGCAAGAAGATCCGTCAGGTCAGCGCCGCCGAGCTGCTGGCAGAGACCATCCGCCGCATCAGCAACGAGGATTCCGTCAGCTCCCTGTTCATGGAGTAATGACACAAGTTTCGACCGGGATACAAAAGTAAACCGGTCACAACCCTGCTATCTGGTCGCGGGTAGCAGTCATTTAGGAGTAGTAAAAATGGAAATCATCGTCCAAGCAAAAAAACGCGAAAGCAAAGGTACGGGTGCGAGCCGCCGCCTGCGTCGCGCTGGCACTGTGCCAGGTATCGTCTATGGTGGCGGCAAGGATGCCGTCAGCCTTGAGTTCGATCACAAGAACCTGTTCCTGCAGTTCCGCCACGAAGCATTCCATGCGTCCATCCTGACGCTGGATGTCGATGGCAAGAAGGAATCCGTGCTGCTGCGTGATTACCAACTGCACCCGGTTCGCAACACCATCCAGCACATCGACTTCCAGCGCGTCAGCGCCACCGAGAAGATCCACGTGAAGGTGCCGTTGCACTTCATCAACGAAGACGTAGCCCCTGGCGTCAAGCTCGGCGGCGGCCTGGTCACCCACATCCTGACCGAAGCCGATGTCAGCTGCCTGGCCAAGGACCTGCCGGAATTCATCGAAGTGGATCTGGCCAACCTGGAAGCCGGCCACTCCATCCACCTGTCTGAAATCAAGCTGCCCAAGGGCGTTGAGTTCGTACAGCTGGCGCACGGTGATGACACCGCAGTCGTTTCCATCGCCAAGCCGCGTGGCGGCAGCGCTGCGGATGAAGAAGCCGCTGAAGCTCCAGAAGCTCCGGCAGCCGAGTAATCTCCGCCGGTGGACTGAAAAACGCGCGTTTTGGGCAACCAAAACGCGCGTAATCATTTATGGCTAATCATTCCGGTATTCAATTATTCGTCGGTCTGGGCAACCCGGGTGCCCAGTACGAAGCCACGCGCCACAACGCCGGTTTCTGGTGGATAGACCAGATCGCGGCGGAAAATGCCTGCCGCCTAAACCACGAATCCAAATTCCTTGGTGATGCGGGACGTTTCAAATCCGCAGACCATGAAGCCTGGCTGCTGAAGCCGGCCACCTTCATGAACAAGAGCGGCCGCGCCGTCTCAGCGCTGGCCAATTTCTACAAGATCCCGCCCGAAGCCATCCTGGTCATCCATGACGAACTGGATCTGCCGGCCGGCAGCATCAAGCTGAAAAAAGGCGGCGGTCATGGCGGCCACAACGGCCTCAAGGACATCGTCGCCTGCCTCGGCAGTAACGACTTCTGGCGCCTGCGCATCGGCATCGATCATCCGGGCGACCGAAACGCCGTGGTCAACTACGTGCTGAATGCGCCGATGAAGGAAGAACAGCGCGCGATCGATGAAGCCATCGACAAAAGTACTGCGATATTGCCAGCCCTGCTGGAAGGGAGCATGGAATCAGCCATGCTGAAATTGCACACCAGGACCGATTAACCGGTCCCAACCAATGAATCGAGAGCAACCATGAAGTGTGGAATCGTCGGTTTGCCCAACGTGGGCAAATCCACCCTGTTCAATGCCATCACCCGCGCCGGCATTGCTGCTGAAAACTACCCGTTCTGTACCATCGAGCCCAACGTCGGCATCGTCGAGGTACCGGACCCGCGCATGCAGGCGCTGATCGACATCGTCAAACCGCAGCGCGTACAACCGGCCATCGTCGAATTCGTCGACATCGCCGGCCTCGTTGCCGGCGCTTCCAAGGGCGAAGGCCTGGGCAACAAGTTCCTCGCCAACATCCGCGAAACCGACGCCATCGCCCACGTCGTGCGCTGCTTTGAAGACGGCAACGTCGTCCACGTCGCCGGCAAGGTCGATCCACTGTCCGACATCGAGGTCATCAACACCGAACTGGCGCTGGCCGATATGGAAACAGTGGAAAAGACCCTGCAGCGCGAAGGCAAGAAAGCCAAATCCGGCGACAAGGACGCCATCGCCCTCTGCAACCTGCTGGAAACTATCCAGAAGCATCTGGACCAGGGTAACCCGGTGCGCACGCTGAACCTCGACGCCGACCAGCTGGCTATCATCAAACCGCTGTGCCTGATCACCGTCAAGCCGGTCATGTACCTCGCCAACGTCAATGAAGACGGCTTCGGCAACAACCCGCTACTGGCAAAGGTGGAAGATCTTGGCAAGAAGGAAAACGCCCCGGTCGTCGCCATCTGCGCCAAGATCGAAAGCGAAATCGCCGACCTCGAAGACGAAGACAAGACCCTGTTCCTCGAAGAAATGGGCCTGACCGAAGCCGGCCTCGACCGCGTCATCCGCGCCGCCTATGCCCTGCTCGGCCTGCAGACCTACTTCACTGCCGGCGTCAAGGAAGTGCGCGCCTGGACCATCCACAAGGGCGACACCGCACCGCAGGCCGCCGGCGTCATCCACACCGATTTCGAACGCGGCTTCATCCGCGCCGAAGTCATCGCCTATGACGACTATGTCAAATTCAAGGGCGAACAAGGCGCCAAGGAAGCCGGCAAGATGCGCGTCGAAGGCAAGGCTTATGTCGTGCAGGATGGCGATGTGATGCATTTCCTGTTCAACGTCTGAGCCAATCAAGCTCTTTCTAGAGGTTTCACAAGATTGCATTGAGACCAGAAACAGCGCGAAAACCCCGGATTTCCCGGGGTTTTTCATTTCAAGAAACCTCTTGCAATGACCTGGGCTTGCCAGCGCAAAGTGCCTACGTCGGTGTATATGACAGATAGACTGATGCCTTGAAGGTGTATATGATCGTGATGTCACCCACTGATCCCATGCTGCCGTGCTCACTGATGCCCACTGCCGTGCTGCCAAACCGAAGGAGCAGCTTTACCGCCTGAACGACTTTCGCGGTCTCTACCTCGAAGTCAAACCCAATGGCGTCAAGGCTTGGCGCTACCGCTTCAAACTTGCGGGCAAGGGGTCATGGTTCGCGCTTGGCGACTACCCCAGTGTCAGCCTCGCAGAAGCTAGGGATAAGTGCGAAGAGGCGCGGAAGCTGGTCAAACAGGGCATCAACCCCGTTCAGAACAGACAGGTCGAACGGATCAAGCGAGAACAGGACTCTGCCAACACATTCGAGGCGGTGGCTAAAGAATGGCTGGCCTTGAAGGACTGGGAGGAAGTCACCAAACGCCGCAGGCTGGACATGCTGCAACGGGTGGTCTTTCCCTCTATCGGCAAGATGCCCGTGCGGCAAATCACGCCTGCACACGTCCTAGACATCCTCAGCAAGACGGCGAAGCGCGGCGCGCCGACCGTGGCTGCCGAAGCCAAGCGCACCATGTCCGGCATTTTCGAGCTGGCGGTTGCCACCTTGCGGGCAGATAACGATCCTGTCTGGCCCGTCCGCAAGGCGTTACCCGCCAACAAGACACAACACAAGACCGCGCTGACCACGGCGCAGATCGGCAAGTTGCTCACGGACTTCGACAACCACCGTTGCGGCTATCAGGTGAATTTCTGCATCCAATTGATGTGGTGGACGCTCGCTCGCCCAGGCGAGGCTGCGGAGGCAGAATGGGCCGAGTTCGATCTCGACAAGGCGCTATGGTGCATCCCCGCTCGCCGCATGAAGGCTCGACGCGAACACGTGGTGCCGTTGCCACGACAAGCCGTAGAAATGCTGCGTCGATTGCACGCTATCAGCGGCGACCGGATGCATATTTTCCCCGGCCGGGATGACCGCAACAAACCGATGTCTGCGCATTCAATCCGGCAGGCGCTCAAAGCGCTTGGCTGGAGCGGCACCTACAGCCCACACGGCACGAGAACGACGGGCAGCACCCGCCTGAATGAAATGGGCTACCGTCCCGACGCCATTGAAGCCCAGCTTGCCCACGCCGAGCCGAATTCTGTGCGCCGGACGTACAACCATGCCACCTATCTCGACGAGAGGCGCGAGATGATGCAGGCGTGGGCGGACAAGCTCGAACTCTGGAAGCGGGAGGCGCTCAATGGCAAGAACTAAGGGTCAGCAAGCCGTCGACCAGAGAGAGCGGCGACAGCTCCGCTTCAGCCTGCTGAAGGAAATCTTGCGCTGCGAGTCAGTGCGCGCCCTGTCCAGCGATCACAAAAAGCTGCTTTTCCGGCTTCTGTCGAACGGCTGGAGCATCACCGATACGCCGCCCGATACTTCGCGCATCCGAGCGCTTGAAAAGGTAGCGTCCGACGCTCGTCGGCTACGCGGCGCACTCAACAGTCTTGAGGCAAAGGACGCCGCCAGCCTGGACAGCAACTACCGGCAAACCATTCCGCTCTCTACGCGACTGCTCGCACTGGAAGAGTTGGAGCATGATGCCGCCGCGCTGGCTAAGGTTATCAAGGGCGAACAGGCAGACATCTCCCGATTGCGGCAAAAGCGCACAGCGGCGCAGTTGGTGAAAACGCTTTGCATGTTTGGAATCCCATGCAGCACCCGCAACGATCATGATGTAGACGCTCGCAACGTGACAACCGCGATGCGCTGCGTGATGTTCTCCATGCTGGAAGCAGGTTCGAAGAACCTGAGCTGGAGCACTACCGCGTCCATCATCAAGCTGGGTATCCGGGTCCAGACAGACCCAAGCGAGAACAGAGTGCTGCCACTTGAAGGACTCCAGGCAGTTACGCAGGCGGGTGAGGATGCACTTCGCCTGTTCATGCTTGAGGAACCGCTATGGAACGGCATCAGGCTGGAGACATGAGGCAGGGCTTTCCACGGCATCGTATTGGCCTTATCATCTTGAAAATTAGCGGATAGGGAAAAGCGGTCTTCATGCAAATACGGGTGCAGACCTACAAAGGCAAAGATGGGCGGATTAGGCAGGGCAAGACCGTCTCCCTGCTGCGGTATGCCTATGATCCTGAGAAACGGCGCTCAAAGCAGGTCGTCATTGGTACGCTGGATCGTTGGGCAACAGAGTTACCGCCAGAACTCGACAGCCTGCTCACTGATGCGGAGCATCACGAGTTCAGGGAGTGGATTGCTGAGCGGGATCAGCAGCGTCAGGAACTCGCGCAGCGCCATCATTTGCTGCATGCCGCAGAGCACATGGGATGGGCCGCAAAGGCGCTTCTGGCCGGGGCGGACCCAGTGCGACCCGAGCGGATTTGGGAGGCTCTGGACGTGCTGGCAAAGGCGCTTGAGAAAGCAGGTTACCCAAGGCCAAGCAGAGGGCGTGGGCGTCCATCGAAAGACGAAACCCCAACCCCGGATGATCTGGTTGTAAGTCTTTACGATGATCCGATGCTGGCGGCAGAGATAGAAGATGCGCAAGAGCGGGTGGCGGCGTTGCCAAACTTCATCCCGCTCCCCCCGGCAGCACGAAAGGGGAAAGGGTCAGATGGCCCGTAATGCGTTAGGATTATGAGATAAGAGTATTGGTGAAAAAATGGCCACAGCCGAGCAAATTAAAGCACTTTTAAGAAGCCATGCTGATCGGGACGATCAGCGCTTCTACGCTACGGCTTTGCAGGTCGCAGCTCAAGAGGCTCGCCAAGGCCATCGTAAACTGGCCAGCGATATCAAGGAGATGGTTGAAAAATCCCAAGTTAATAGCAACTTGGGGCTCGCGCCGGTAAAACCAACGCCACTTGTTCAGCAACCCAAAGGCGATTTAAGGGGATTGCTTGAGCTTACGCACTCGACAGTAAGAATTGGCGAACTGGTCCTCGGTGCCGAGGTTCTGGAGCGCCTCCATCGCGTACTGCTTGAACAACGACAAAAAGATCGCCTTTCCCAATTTGGATTGCTCCCGAGACGCAAGCTCCTGTTCACCGGACCGCCAGGAACGGGAAAGACAATGTCTGCCTCTGTGCTTGCGACAGAGCTGAAGCTACCGCTCTATACGATTGTTCTTGATAGTTTGATTACTAGGTTCATGGGGGAAACCGCAGCAAAGCTGCGACTTGTCTTTGATCACATCAAGCAAACTCGGGCGGTCTATCTCTTCGACGAGTTCGATGCCATCGGTACCCAGCGCGGAGCGCAAAACGATGTAGGGGAAATTCGGCGCGTTTTGAACTCGTTTCTTCTTTTCGTGGAGCAGGACGACTCCGAAAGCATTATCGTCGCCGCGACCAACCATCCCGAGCTTCTAGACAAGGCGCTTTATCGCAGATTTGACGACATCATTCGGTTTGAGAAGCCGTGCGATGACCAAATTCAGAAGATTATCGAGAACCGACTGGCCATGTTCGAGACCCGATCTCTTGCTTGGAATGAGGTTACTGCGGCAGCTCACGGCCTGAGCGCTGCGGAAGTGACACGAGCCTGCGAAGATGCGGCGAAAGAGGCGGTTCTTCATCATGACAAGAAACTCTCTACCACGCTTGTATTGAAGGCGATTGAGCAACGTCAAGCTGGCAAAGAATAAGGAGTGGTTATGCCAGACCAGAAGCGGCACCTTCTGATCGAAGGTTTTCTGTCCAACGAAGATTTTAGATCGCGCAGAACTGGTAGAAACCCAGCCATTCCTCTTCAAGATCGGATTCCACACGGCCAGCAGTTGTCAGCCAGATACGCCGATCTAATGCAGCAGTACGATGGGAAACGGCAGAATGCCGAGCCACCAATCACAGAAGATGTGGGGATATTTGTAGAGATCGTCGGGGTCCCCGGCATCAAGTTGCCTCTAGACAGCCTAGATACGCGGGACTTCAGGTTGCACGCTTGCCGCAAGGTTGGCGATCGCGAGGTTGCTCTGGTATTTATTCCTGAGACTCGTCGAGAAACGTTTCAAAGGAAGGTCACGCAATATCTTGACCCGGATAAAGATGGGAAAGGTGGTCCTCGCAATCATAATTTGATCGACAGTATCGCCGAAATGCGCTTGGCGGACCTGCGTGCATTTTGGACTGATGACCCCAGCCTATTCCCCCAGGACTCCAATCAACAGATTTGGTGGGAGCTTTGGCTCAAACGACGTAACGGCGAAGACCCGCAAATCATTGCGGCACAGCTATCAGAGAGGATCGGCGGGCGACTCGGAAATACCTCGCTAAGTTTCTTCGATAGCATGGTATTTCTGATCAGAGCTTCCTCTCAACAGTTGGAACGTGCCCCCGAGTTAATCTCTTCGCTTGAGGAACTGCGGCGCGCCAAGGAAACTCCGAACGTCTTGGTGGAGTCTTCGCCAAAAGAACAGCGTGAATGGGCGGACGATTTGGCCGCACGGTTGAAAATTTCGGACGAGGCATCCGTTTCTGTAGCCATTCTCGATACCGGCGTAAACTACAATCATCCATTGCTATCTTCTGTCTGCAATCAGCCGCAATCGGAAACATGGCAGCCGCAGTGGCCGCGTTACGATGAGGTCAATGACCATGGCTCCAGACAAGCCGGTTTGGCGACATTCGGGGATTTGCATGACGCGCTGGTGAGTCGGTCTGAAATACCTCTACAGCATCGCATTGAATCAGGGCGTATTTTACCGCCACGAGGTGCGAATGACCCGGAACTGTACGGCGCAATTACTGTAGGTACCGCATACAAACTGGAAGCAACGAGACCCGAATGGCGGCGCGTCTATTCCTTGGCAGTAACGGCCGACTCGGAAAAGGAAGGCGGAATCCCTACCTCATGGTCAGCGGAAATTGATCAATTCTCGTCGGGCGCAGAGGACGGGCGACAACGACTTTTCGTGATCTCAGCCGGTAACAATCGCTCCCTCCTGCCAAACGTGGACCACTGGGAGCAGCTACATCTTGCGGAGATAGAAGACCCGGCGCAGGCATGGAATGCCCTGACGGTTGGGGCATACACCGAGAAGACAACCAATGATGACCCGAGCTTTGATGGGTGGTCGCCCTTTGCCCGAGCTGGAGATGCAGCTCCTGCCTCTAGGTCGTCTGTCAATTGGAGTTGGAAGAAGCAGGCACCCTATAAACCTGATGTTGTAGCGGAGGGCGGCAATCGTTTGTTGTCTCCCGATGGGACGACTGTATCCGATGCTGACTCAGTTTCTCTTCTGACAACATCCGGAAAGACGGCCGGTCAACTCTTTGAGGTATCCGCCGATACAAGCGCCGCCTGTGCATTGGTTTCACGCCAAGCGGCTATTCTCATGGATGAATACCCGGACTATTGGCCGGAGACAGTTCGTGGCCTCCTGGCACACTCGGCAGAGTGGACTGAGCGCATGTGGGAACGTTTCGGAGTTCTCAGTGGCCACCACAGCCCCAAGGTCGCCAAAGAGACGATGCTTAGGAGCGTTGGATACGGCGTTACCAACCTTGAGCGTGCGCGCTATAGCGCCGGTCATGAATTGACGCTGGTCGCACAAGATCATCTTCAGCCATTCACCAAGAACGCAGATGCCTCTGGCTCTACCGATCCCAAGCTTAACGAGATGCAGCTGTATGAGCTGCCGTGGCCGGCGGATATTTTGCGCCAGCTCGCCCCAGAGCTAGAGGTGAAGCTGAGGGTAACGCTCTCGTACTTCATTGAGCCCAATCCTGGCCGGAGAGGCTATAGGCAACGATATAGTTACCAGTCTCATGGCCTGCGTTTCGAGGTCATCCGGCCGGGCCAGTCGCTTGAGAATTTCCGAGCGTTTATCAATGCGCTTGCAGATGCAGAAGACTACATCGGTCCGGAAGGTGATGCAGATGGTTGGCAATTTGGCCCTCAGCTTCGGACGCGAGGCTCGCTGCACTCCGATGTCTGGACTGGTTCTGCCGCCGCCTTGGCGGACATGCAAACAATCGCCGTTTACCCTGTGGGAGGCTGGTGGAAATACCGCGCAGCACAAGATCGCTGGCAGAACAGTGTTCGCTATAGCCTGATCGTCAGCATCGAGGTGCCAGATGAGACGGTCGATATCTATTCCGTGGTTGAGAATATCGTTCAGGCTCAAGTTGAAATCGCTGTCTGATATGCCCCGCTGGGCGTCCGTCGTGCTGGGGGGGCAATGCCTAGAACGGGATGTCGTCAGCCCACGGAAGTCGTGATGCGTGTTGCTCTGCCGCCTTGGCCTTTGTCTTGATCTTTGTCTCCAGCGCCTTGATGAAGCGGATCGACGCCGCGACGTGATTGAAGATCAGCAGGCTTTCTTCGTAGTTGAGGATAGGGTTGTCGTGCGCGAGGCTCTTGTTGTTGCGCACGTCATTGAAGGCTTCGAGCACCGAGATACTGGACTTCAAGATGCGCTCGGTCATGGCCGACTCAAGATGTCCGCCATCTCGTAGCGCCTTGACGTACTCGCCGAAGACACTGTGCAGCGGCTTGTCACGAGTGATCGTGATGCCGTGTGGCTCGCACGTCACGCGGATGAACTTGTTGACGAAAGTATGCAGTCGATCCAGCCCGCCCTCGGGCTGGTTCTTCTCGATGACTTCGCGAACATGCTCTGCCACCACCTCGAAATCCCGTTCATCAGCGATGGCGGTCAGCGCATCCAATTCGGCCACTGGCTGGTCACTGAGAAGCCGCTGGGCGATCTTCCGACAGTCGTCGATGAGTAGAGGGTTGCTGTCGCCAAAGCACTGCTCATCGGTCGCATAGTCGATCAACCCGCCAATGACACGCCCCACGACATGATTGCCATCCGCATCCCAGAACGTGCGCATCCTGTTGGCCTTGGAAGTGCCCCGTGCCTTGTACCTCTCGGCATCGATCTCGACTCGGTACTCATCGAAGAAATCGCCAAAGGTGCGGTCGGAAAAGTTCAGGACGTACCCGCCGCCCATGCCAAGCAGCTTTTCCAGCTTTCGACGCTCGCTCCCAGTCAGATCGGACATGCGCTCCCTTACGCCTTCATCTTGACCCACACTATGCCGACCGCGATGGTCAGGACGAGCCCGGCGAACACCGTGTTGGCATAGCGGTAGTACAGTTGTCTCAACGCCCAGCGCAAGGGCCGGGCCTCTGCCTTCTTCTGTTCAGCGATCAACTGGGTACACGCTCGTTCGCGCGCCTGTAACTCCGATGTGGCACGCTCCTCGGCATAGAGGACAGCCGCCAGATAATCGAGCATCCGGTGCTCGACGATGTTCTGCTTCCACGTTTCGACTGTGGCCAATGCCCCGGCCTGCATGGGGCGGGATCGCCCTTCGCGATGTTCGGGGTCGGTGTAGTCGAAGACCAGCCCGAACTGCTCATAAAACCAGTTGCGGCGCGCCTTGTTGTCACCGTGAGCCTGCCCGGCCAGCAGCTCGATGCTGTTGACGGTCGCCTCGGGCCACTGTTGCACCCACTGGACAATCTCATTCATCAGGTAGGTGCCGATCCGCTGGCCATCCAGCCCCGGCAGATCAAGAAACACCGCCCCCTTCGACATCGAGGGCGATGTCAGCGAGACAGAGTTGAAGTTGCACGAGTAGCTGCCATCAAACCGCCCTTTTCCGCCGTCCCGGTGCGAAAACTTGGCGGTGATGCGCTGATACGAGAGGCGGATCGACGCCTCGTAGATCGTCCCGTCACGAGGATCGCGCCGATAGGTTTCCTCCCGCTCGACCAACACCCAGCCCAGTGCCTCGGCCTCCGGGCGCTCCTTGTCCTTGACCTCCAACACCAGAATGCGCGGTTTCACGCTCTGGCTGTCTCGCCACGAGTTATCGAAGGATGGGAGTGCCATGTCCACCTCTTTGGTTAGCAGGGCGTTGCACGAGCTAACCTACCAACCGGGCAGTCTTCGGGTCATAGACCACATCGCTGATTGAGCCATCCAGAATGCGCCGCACCGCTTCGTCGATCACATGGAGCGGTACAAGGAACCATTCCCTCGGCCTGACGGGGTGGCCGAAACGGTCTTGAATGGTGAGGTCGAGCTGCGCCGGCGCGAAGATGCGGTGGAAGATGCCTTCCAGCTTTGTGCGGTTGACACCCGCCAGCTTGTAGCTGGCGACAACCTCCACCTCCGCCAGCAGGTAGGTAGCATCGTGCGCCGCGTTGGCTATGCGGCTTTCGACCTTGCCGCCCGTGACTCCAATCTTATGAATCAGCTCCCGGTGTTCCGCAACGAAGGGATGACTGGACAAGCTGCGCAGCACGTAGATGGTGCCGCTCGCAATGTCATCCTCTTCCCAGGTCTCGCTGAACAGTGGCCCAGCGTTCGGGTCTGTCAATCTGCGCCCGGCCTGATCTTTGTATAAGGCGCGTTGCAGAGACCTGAGCAGGAGATTGCTTTCAGTGCCATTCGAGTAGATGACCCTGAGCCGCGCGTCCGGCTCACCATTCGGTGTTCGGAACACATCCCCCATTTCAGCGACGTAGACAAGCTGTCCGCCGAGAATGAAGAAGTTACCTGTCGTGACGCTTGCATCTCTGCCGAAGGGGCGCGTCTGCCTGATGCCCGACTTGAGTTCGCTCTCCGCCTGCTGAAACAGAGGCTGGAAGCGGTCGAAATCCTCGCATCTCTCGCGGTTTGCGATTTCCTCTGCCGCCCGTATCTCGGCCCTGGAGCGAACATGGCGCAGTTCGGTGATATCGGATGGGCCTGCCGCGCCTTCGAGTTCGGCGAGCAGCTCTTCATCATCCATCGATTCCACTGAATCTGCCTGAGCGATTTCAGCCCCGCTTAGGAGCCCTTGATGATCGAGTGGAGCAAGGAGGGCTCGGCACTCATCCATCGCACGCAGACGATCCAAGCGAACAGCGTACAACCGTTCGAATATGTCCTTGTCTTCGCCGTGCTGCGGAGTGCGCCCGTGCCCCTCAACAAACCGCTGAATTTCCTCGAATCCCGCGATGATGCGCTCCTCGCGCACCGAGCGCCCGCCTTCCCTTTTGGGTACTGCGTACTCGGCCAGTTCTTCTCGCAGCTCGTTCAGATCAATCATAGCGCCCCTCGTCTTTGAATCGAACGAAGGCGGCGGCCCCTTCAGCCATTCGCTTCTCCCAGGCGTCAGTTGAACTGATCGACGGCAAACGGCCACGCTCTTTTTTGAACTTGACTGCCCGGACAGCGAGTTCCTTTGCCTCGTCGGGCGTCAATCCGGTGCGTTTGGCCGCAATCGCTGCTGCGACCTGTTTCAGGCTCTCCTCGCTCATCGTTTTGGCGAGAATCGCGTAGGCTTCGCTGAACGGATTAATGCGGTCGATAAGGTCGATGTCCAACTCCCGCACGTCCATCGCAAACTTGCGCACCCCATCAATGAGGGCTGTGTTGACGGCAGGCTCGCCATTGCCTTGGCCACCAAGTGCAAGTTGCTTGGCCTGCTGCGTCAGGTTGAGGGCGGCGATAGCATGTTGACGCACTGCTTCCTGATCCTCTTCATCAAGGTCCGGATACCTCTCCTTGATGATCTTGCCCATCCGAACCTGAGTCAGCTCCTCCGGGACCAGCTCTTCATCAAACAGGCCGCGCTCAATGGTGGTCTTGTCTTGAACGAAGGTTGCAATAACTTCGTTCAGGTCTTCCCGACAGATGCGGGCAGCTTCGTCGCTCTTGGGCTCGGACAGTCCCTTGATCTCGATCTGGAACTGCCCGGTGTCGTGATTGAAGCCCACATTACACTTGTCCGGGTCATATCCCCCGTCGCCATAGTCGAACCCCGGTGCGGGCTCGTTGGTCGGATGTTTCGGCTTGAACTCGAAGCGAGGCGCAAGCACCTGCTCCATGAGTAAGCTAGCGGCGATGGCCTTAAGCGTATCGTTCACCGCTTCGGTTACGGCCTGCTCCGAAGCGTCGGGCTCGGCGATCAGATTGGTAAAGCGGGCGCGAGTCTTACCCGGCGCATCGCGGGTCGCGCGACCGATGATCTGCACGATTTCAGTGAGGCTGGACCGATAGCCAACTGTCAGCGCGTGTTCGCACCAAATCCAGTCGAAGCCTTCTTTCGCCATGCCGAGGGCGACGATGATGTCTACGTGATCGCGGTTGTTCTTCTGTGCCGGGTCTTTCAACGCAGCGGCCACCACGTCGCGCTTGGCTGAGTCGTCATCCACCAGGTCAGCGATCCGAAGAAGCCGCCCATTAGGGGTCATGACCAATTGGAAGCCAGTCGCTGGATCGGTCCCTTGCCATTCACCCAGTTCCTCGATGATGTGCTCGACCTCCCTGATCTTGTCCTTCGTGCTTTCGCGAGAGTTGACGTTCGGGATGTGGATGATGGTTTTCTCGGCTGGGTCGAGCACCTTGAGGATGTCATCGGCGTAGGAGCCCGAGTAGAAGAAGTAGCCGATGTCGAGCTGCTTCAGGTACTCGTAGCCATTGAGTTGCTCATAGTAGGTATAGGTGACGGTATCGAACTTCGACTCGTCCTGTGGTGCCAGCACGGCCTCGGCGTCACCCCGAAAGTACGAACCGGTCATCGCGATGATGTGCACCCGGTCGCGAGCGATAAATTGCCCAAGATGCAAGCCAAGCTTGTTGTCCGGGTTGGCCGAAACATGATGGAACTCATCCACCGCAATTAGCCGCCCGTCGAACGCCTCCACCCCAAACTGATCGACCGCGAAGCGGAATGTGGCATGGGTGCAGACCAATACTTGGTCATTGCTCTCAAGGAATGCGCCAAGTGACTTGACCTTGCCGCCGTTGTCCGAGCCGGGCGCATTGCACAGGTTCCATTTCGGCTCCACGCACCAATCGGTCCAGAAGCCGAACTTACTCAGAGGTTCATCGCAAAAACTGGAACCAATGGACTTTTCCGGCACAACGATGATCGCCTGCCTCAACCCTTGGTTGTGGAGCTTATCGAGAGCAATGAACATCAACGCCCGGCTCTTGCCAGAGGCTGGCGGCGACTTGATGAGCAAATACTGCTCACCGCGTCGCTCATATGCGCGCTCCTGCATCGGGCGCATACCGAGCGCGTTTGCTTTTGATGAACTTCCGTTGCGGGCATAAGAAACCGAGACGGATGGAACGGCATTCTTGAAAATTTCAGTCATTTCTGGCTCGCCTGTTTTCGTTTGGCGTTGTCATTCAAAATGGCTTTCTCAAGCCAGCCGGGCACGTCGGTGGTTTGGGAAGCAAATACGTTTTCTGGAACGTCCTGCCAGAACGCCACAATAGCGTCCGAGAATGCCTGAAATTGCGCATCACTCACCTTCAGGTGTGTGTGATCACGATATTCAACGCCAGATATGACGCCACCAGCACCTTGGAATGGGTCATCAAGATATTCGGGGTAATCTTGTTTCAAATCGACGAGAGACTTCCCCTCGCCATGCTTGTAGACATTCACCACCAGACGGCACGCATCAAGCGTGGGGAAATAGCGAGCGCCGCGAATTTTCCAGCCGAGGCAGTCCAACAAGTCGACGATCTGGCCGAAATCCGCAGACCAGACCTTCAAGGTCGTATTGTCTCCACGATGCCAGTGCCCTATTTCCCGCACGAGCCAGTCGCGCAACTGCTTATCCCATTCATGGAACATCCCGGCCACAACGCTTAGACGAGTTTGATCCCGCATGTCGCTCAGGAGACTATAGAACTCAATTCCCACGTCATTGGCAGCCTCATAGAAGGACGCGGGGTCATGTCGGTCAGGATCAAAGTTGTGGCGGCTTCTTTCCAGCCACTCTTCGGCTGCCTTGTCAGCCTCCGATTCAATGTCGTCAAACTGGGAGAGCAGGCGCTTGCGCGCCTGTTCAACGTAGAAGAGGTGGCCATCGATCAGAGACTGCCGAAACGGCCCCCACATTTGGAACAACACATAATCACTCATGCCGTTGCCGCCTTCTTCGCCTTCGGAGTTTTGCCAGAAACGGCGATCATCTTTGTGTAAAGCTCAAACAGCTTTTCTAGCCTCTCGGTGTCATTCTTGAAGCGACGGCCAATGTAGATGCGCTCCAGAACCTCATCGTTGCGCTCGTGAGCCGCACGCAGGTTGTCCGGCATTTTTTCCGGATCGTAGAGTTCGGCAATAGTGGCTGGAAAATGCGCCTCTCGGGCAAGAAGAATTTCTTCAGCGCAACGAGTTAGGTCGCCTTTGTTTTTTTCGGTGAGGGTAGGAATGGGAAATGTATTCCAACCCAAGGTATTGGAATAACGAAAATCAGTCTTCAGCTTGCCGCAAACAGTTGCAATCCAGACAAGGTGCAAGCGGGAGGCAATCAGCGCCAGATTCCAGAGCGGGGCATCGTAGAGAGCAAAAGCGAGGTTGGAAACGATAGTTCCGGCAGGCTCATAACTACAGGGCAGATATTTGCGGGATTCGGAGGAAACGCTGGGTACAATAATCGTTGAATGCTTGCCAAAAAACATTCTTTGGAATTGGTGTGATTTTTCAGCGATGTCTCTTGCCGTTTTTCCGCCATTGAGCCGCAAACTGCGCACATTATGAATGCGTTGAGCTATAGGACGGATAGCCAGTGCTTCAGCCAAATTTTTGTCTTCGATCCACAGGCAGTAACGCTCTAGGCCGCGGATAAGTTCGGCCGAACCATAAATTCTACGAACGAAGAGGTTATTCTGCGCAGGCGTGAGTTGCAAAGCGTCACGCTCGTCTCGTGAGAGCAGCAGATGACCGCCATCTATTGGCGTGTTTCCAAAGGTCATTACGCTCTGCACGCCTAGAGGTTGGCTAGCCTTGTCTACAATGGCGCTCTCGCCTGCTGCCAGATAAGCGTTGATATGCGAGCATTGGCGCTCGATGGTTTGCCCCGAATCATCCAGAGAGAACAAGCGCCTCGGGTTGCGCGGCTGCCTTGTGATGCCAATGATGACTACGGTCACACCTGCGTTGTTACTGGCAAGGTTGGCCCATCGAAAGGATGTGTGAGCAAACTCAATCTGGCAACCGCTGGCAAAGATTTCTGGCCACAGAATCGGGACTTGCAAGCCTTGGCAGATAGAGTTGGTGGACACGAAAGCGGCGGTAGACTGGGTGTTAATGCCGTAGTCAGCCGCCTTCATGAACCAGGCGGCAACATAATCGAGAGATTTCCAGTTCTGAACTCGTTTCTCGAAAATAGCCTGTAATTCAGCCTTATGCTCGTCCTTCTGATCACGTGAGCCAAGATACGGCGGGTTGCCGCAGATATAGGTTTCACCGCCCTCATTCTCAAAATCAATTTGAGCCTGATTCAGCGGGGTTTCAAACAAGTCATCGGCATGCAGTTTTACACCAGTGCCGGTGGGGGGACAGACACTAAGCCAATCCAACTGCAGAGCGTTGCCGCAGGTGATCCAGTTCTGATTGCTGAGAGGCAAAAATTCCAGCAAGGCTTCCTTCTGCCCCCGATACAGCACATCACACTGGTACTCAGCAATGATGAGCGCGAGACGTGCAATCTCAGCCGAGAAATCCCGTAGCTCAATGCCCCTGAAGTTGGTCAGCGGAATGTCACTCTTGCGCCCACGTTCGCCACGCCGTTCGTTGATCGTGTTTTCGATCTCCCGCATCTGCTTGTAGGCGATGACCAAAAAATTACCTGACCCGCATGCCGGGTCGAAAACTCTGATCCGCGCGAGACGTTTGCGGAGGTTGAGTAACGTGCGAGGGTTGTCACCGGCCTCTTCAAGCTTCATCCGTAGGTCGTCAAGGAACAGCGGATTGAGTACCTTCAAGATGTTCGGCACGCTGGTGTAGTGCATGCCGAGCTCCCCACGCTCTTCGTCATCCGCAACCGCTTGGATCATCGAGCCGAAGATATCTGGATTGATCTTTGTCCAGTCCAGACTGCCGATATGGAGAAGGTAGGAGCGCGCGATCTTGCTGAATCTCGGCACATCCACGCTGCCCGAGAACAGTCCGCCGTTCACATAGGGAAACCCATCGGCCCAGCGGGGCAGCTTCGCGTTCGCCCGGTCCGCGATCTTCGTGTTCATGGCGCGGAAGATTTCGCTGATCACCTCGTGCGTGTTCGAGGAGTCCCGCGCGCTCATCTGCTCGATGGTCGCAGTGAACAGACCTTCACCATTGAAGATGTCGGTGTCCTCCGCGAAGAAGCAGAAGATCAACCGCGCCATGAAGTGGTTCATCTCATGGCGCTGTGCAGCGGCTCCCCAGTCCGGATTGTCTTTCAGCAACTCGACGTACAGTCGGTTCAAGCGACTTGTTGCCCGGATGTCGAAAGAGCTATCGCGGACCTGCTTGACTGTCGTGATTCCGGCGAGCGGCAGGAAAAAGCCGAAGTGATCCGGAAATTGCTGGTAGGTACATGCGACCGTCTCCCCGGTCTCCATGTCCTCGGCTTCGAACCCCTCGCCATCGGTAGCTAGAATGAAGCGTGCTTTCGCCCTGGTCGTTGCCGAGCTGGCCTTCAGTGCAGCCAGCGTCTTCGTCACCTCTCCCGGCTGTGCAACCGCGATGTGAATGTTGTTCGTTTGAAGCACGCCGCCCAAGTCGGACTTGTTCGATGCGCCCGAACGCAGGCGCTTGATCGTCGTCTCCTTGTTTCCGAAGGCTTGTAGGAATGCAAACGGGAACTCCGTCCCATCGAAGGGCTGGAGCGCCAAGTCCGAGACGGCTGATTCAATTTCTACTGCGTTCATGAGGCATCTCGCCGGTGTGGCTCGGCTCCGCTTCCATCCGCCTGCGTGTCAGCAGCGAATGCGGGGCTGCGGGGGGCCACCTTGTATATGGTTGTGCGTGAGACCTTGTAGCGTTCCGCGATCTGACTGACCGGGATGGTCGGGTCAGACATCAGCCGCTTAATCTCCCGAATTTGTCGTGTATCCAGCTTCGGCTTGCGGCCACCGGCCCGGCCTCGTGCACGAGCGGCAGCCAAGCCTGCCCGAGTGCGTTCCCGGATCAGGTTGCGCTCGAACTCCGCCAACGCAGCGAAGACATGAAAGACCAACTTCCCGGCTGCGCTCGTTGTCTCGATCTTCTCGGCGATGCTCTCGAAGCCGATTCCCTTTTCTTCCAACTCGGCGACGATGTGCACGAGGTCGGGCAAACTGCGGCCAAGCCGATCCAGCCGCCACACCACCAGAGTGTCACCCGCTCGCAATGCCTTCAGGCAATGGTCCAGCTCTGGGCGGCCAGCAGTCTTACCGCTCGCGGTCTCTTCGTAGATGGACTGAACTCCCGCGAGGTGCAGCGCGTCGCGTTGCAAGTCCAGGTTTTGGTCATCTGTCGAAACTCGGGCGTAGCCAATCCGTTGATTCATGGACAATTGCCGGACGATGAAAAAATGACGGGAATTTTAACAGGTCGGCGACCTTTCCGACAGCTATTCGTGTCGTTTTCAGAAGACGGCTGCACTGAACGTCAGAAGCCGACTGCACTATAGCAGCGGAGGGGTTGGATCCATCAGGCAACGACGGGCTGCTGCCGGCCAGAAGCAGACAGTCGTTCATGCCCCTTTTTTAGCGTTCTATCGCTCGAAATCGCGCCTGCCTACTGTGGTCAGATCACCTTCCGGAAGTTTCTTGCGGCCCGAACCCTCGCGCTATATCGCATTGAACGATGCGCACACATTACCGCAAGAATCAATGCGCAGTTTTGCATGCTCAGCGCCTACACAACTTTGCTCACAGTAAATTCTTTATCGCAAGACTGCATTTTTTTGAATAAAAAAATTAAAATCTTCATACACCTACATGCGGAGAAGGCAAATGAATAATTGGCTGTTTTTGGCTGTTGCAATATTTGGTGAAGTAGTAGCCACATCTGCTTTAAAAGCAAGCGAAGGATTCACAAAACCACTTCCGTCAATATTAGTTGTTTTAGGTTACGGCCTCGCTTTTTACTTTTTATCCCTAGCCTTAAAGACTATTCCCATGGGCATTGCATATGCAGTTTGGGCAGGGCTCGGAATTGTATTGGTGACAGCTGTCGCCTGGGTATTTTATGGGCAGAAACTAGATATTTGGGCGTTCATCGGCATGGCAATGATTGTTGGCGGCGTTGCTGTTCTTAACTTACTGTCTAAAGGTAGCGCCCATTAGCTCTACTGAGCTGGAATAGGTAAAACTTCAGCTTTAACCACGTCAGCAACTAATGGCCTGTCTCGAACTGAGCGGGATTGCCGGTAAAAGAGTATGCCTATTCCAACCTATTGTGGTCGCTCACGACCGGCCAAAAACGGACACTGCCAACCCATTGGAAAAAAACTGAGCGTTGCTTTCCGTTAAGTTTGGTAGTTGCAAGCGCCGTTCAGGAAGAATTGCTCGATCAACGCCGCCATACCTGCGCGTGCGATACGGC